>ERZ1023674.87-NODE-87-length-26340-cov-33.914210_pt1 | contig 26340 bp, 18 predicted proteins | sample MGYA00380343_ERZ1023674 | MGnify/ENA primary metagenome ERZ1023674 (study PRJEB33179, sample SAMN07448985) | human gut metagenome | biome: Human-gut; feature: Human associated habitat; material: Faeces | host: Homo sapiens | place: India: Bhopal | collected...
ATTTGTCTGGCACTCAGGTAAGTGGTGATATTGCAAACTTGAAGAATCTTACCGCATTGATCAGTCTTAATTTGTATAACGCACAAGTACCTCTGACAGGAGACATAGGTCAATTAAGTACTCTATCGAGTTGTGTTAGCATAAGCTTGAAGTATAGTAAACTGACAGGTGACCTTGCAATTCTTCCTTCTAAATTACGATTTGTTTCATTCGCTAACGACAAAGGTTCAGTATTCACCTGGAGTACTCGCCAATCTACTGCTAAAATTATTGCAATCGAAGGAAACGCAAGCCTTACCAACATTGACCAGATGTTGCAAAACCAAGCACAATGTCAGGTTGGCTTCACATCACATGATTATTCATGGTACAAAACTATCTCGGTTTCAGGAAAACGCACTTCTGCATCCGATGATGCAGTAGCAACCTTGCAGCAGAATGGCTATACTATCAGTATTGCAAAAGCATAAGTTTAACATTAAAGTAAAGAAAGGAAACAAGATATGAATAAGTTAACAAAGAAGTACAAGGTAGTACATGAGGGAACCAAGATGGTGTTCCCTCTCACAGAGGAAGGTGACAATGCTGAGGTATTTCCATCAGTGAATGCCACCGCAGTAGAGTTTGATACATACCCAGAAGCCAAGGCTTACGTAGATGAGCATAACTTGGTGTATGAGGAGCCAAAGTATGGGGAGTAAACCATATAGATAAATAAGAAGGGAGTGTTGCTTAGCACTCCCTTTTCTTGTATTCCCTCTTCAAGTTTTTCTGTTTCTATTTTAACTTAGGTAGTTTATCATCATCTATTGTATCAGGTAATTGGGTAACCAAGCACTCTTTTCCTGACTTCTTTAAGCATAAACTACCAAAAACAAGAAACGCAACATCAACAATAGGCAGGAATATACCCATAAGGATATAATCTGAAACTGGTGCTTCATGATGGATTGCTGTTGCAACAAATGCAGCATCAATGATAATGCAGCCAAGTATGCCTATAATATAAAATATAATTTTCTTCTTCATAAGTTTGAATGTTTAATTTGCTGCAAAGATAACTAATAATTTCGGTTCGTCTCTATTAATTAACATTATTAACACTCGAAACATTAAAAAACTTCTCGCACAAACTCCCCATTATATAACATGGTTCCTCGCTCAGCATATCTATTCCATCCTGCTCACAAATATGCGCTACAACATGAAGAAGCTCATGACCGATGGTGTTGATGATGCTGCCATCAGATTCACACTCCCCAATGGCAAGCACGCTCCTTCTTTCTGATAGGTTGGAATAGGTAAGTCCCCTATCTCCACTCGATAAAGACAGATGTTTATATGCTTCCGATAACGGATTTCCGTTGCAGCCAATATCCGAAAGAGCATGGCATATCTCATCGGCATCAGGCGGCTGATAACCTATGAAACATACTATGCTCCAATCGTACTTCGGGAGTTCAATCACTCTTCTCATCATAACACATCTTCCCATGGAATAGGCACACCATTATGGCAGCAGTCGGCATAGAATCGGTTGAAGATGAAACCATCCTTCTGGTCGGCATCATCCACCATATCCTTGATAAACTGAGCTAGCTGCTCCTCATCCTTGATGGAAGACTTGTAGAAGTCTGCCCTCGCCATATTCGCCACATATACATGGTCGTAGCCTATCTTATTCTTCACCTCTACTCCCTGACCAAGCAGAAGGGCATCCACCTTCTCCTTATCCCAAAACGAGACGCTTACATCACGCTTGGAGGAAGGGTCATACTTGTACATCTGCTTAACCGCCCACTCGCACATCTTCTTGCTGAAATGATAGCCATTGTATCTGAGATAAGAAACCATACCCTCAGGTTTGAGGTCATACATATCCAATGGCATTTTGCATTTTCCCATTTTACTGAATATTAAAGGGAGTCTGGTCACGACATAAATGTCGGTGCCAAAACTCCCAAGTTAAACATTAGCGACCGCCACCATTGTAGCCGCCACCACCTCTTTCACCATAGCGGTTCGGGTAGTTCCAATCATCGTTGACGTTGTTGAATCTACGTCTGTTCTCACGCTCTTCACGTTCCTCACGCTCTCTTCTCCAATCGTCACGATAATCAGGCATACGCTCACCCATACGCTCCTGCTTCATCTTTTTCAGACAAGACATAGCCTTGCTGCCAAAACCAAGCATAGACTCGATGTTGTCATACAAATCATCGAACTTATCTTCTGTAATCTCAATCATTACCATAATCATAAGATATTAAAGTGAATAGATAGATAGGAGATTACTTGCTCATGGTCTGCTGGAGCCATCCCATCATCTTGTCAATCTTGCCCTCAATACCAGAAACCTTACCTTCCAGTTTATTGATTTTCTCGGTCTGTTCCTTCTCCTTGGCTATCTGGGGGTTGAGTTGCTGTAGCATTCCCTCACAAGATTCTACTACCCTCTTGTTGTAATCTACGCTCTCCAGTATCGCCTTGGATTGTCTCAGCATGGCATCCACCTCTGCACTCATGGCATCCTTATTATCGCTAACCACAAGATTCTTGTCGTTGGCTATTTGTCCGTTTGCTGGCAGTTGCTTGAAATCCACTTCCTCATCACCCAGCTTCACCCTTACGTCAACTACGGTCTCCATAGGCTGAGGAGTAAAGCCGTTATTAAAGGTAGGGTATTTCGTCTGAGGATTGCTTACTGAAACCACCTGACCGATTCGCAAGTTCGGGTTTTCACCCTTATCGAGCACATAGAATAAAGAATTTGTTCGTAGTCCTTGAAACATAATGTAATCTCCTATTATCTATTCTTGTTAAACAATACCCGACATCATCTGTAGGGTGTTAGTATCTCTCTCGTACCAAAACTGATAAACACCAGTTCCCTGCACGTCTGCAACCGTCAATGGTGCGCCATTATACTTGGTCACAGCCTGTGTCGCTCCGTTGGTCTCGAAAAGGATAGGCAGCGTGCCAGTCGTTCCAGTCGGAATGTCCTGCATCAGGTTCACGAAAATCGTTCCTCTGTAGCTGGCATTCAGGAAGGCGTGGTTTTTGAACGAGAAAACAACATTGTTGGTGTTCACCACCACGCCCGTTGAAGCGATAGCTGCCGAACCATTACGATTCACCCTTGTAAATGGTCTTAACCAAAACATAGCAGCCTCCTTTCCTTATTAACCCCAGAATCCTGCATTGTTAGCAGCGTTCAAACCATACAAGCCAGCCTGATAAGCCACGCAGTTAGGAACCGCAGTAAATGGGCTGTAAGGAGTAGTCACGGTCTCAGGCAACTTACACTTGATACCAGCCACCTCGTTCTGCAAGCCAGCCAATACCTGATTGATAGGAGCCACTGCCTGACCAACAATCTGAGAGGTCATAGCAGAAGACTTGAAGGTGCTGTTCTCTTCACGAAGAGCATCAATCTTGTTCTGTAACTCTCTCATTTCAGCTTGCTTCTGTCCGTCAACGATGGTCTGAGTACTCTCCTTGATAGCGTTGTGCAAGTCACAAGTCTGTCTCTGAGTCTCGTAAGCTACGTTGGCGAAGCCACGCTCCTGACCAGTAGCTACATTGTTGATGGCATTCTGCAAGGTTCCAGTCTGCTGGCAGATAGCCAAGCGGTTCTCGCAGCAGCAGTTTGCAATCTGCTGAGCAATCTGCATATTACCCTGCTGCAAAGCGTTGATGGTCTGCATACCGCTCATACCAACCTGATTACCGACATTCTGAACCTGAGAGGTCAAGGCAGAAATGGCACTCTGAATCTGACCTTCGGTGCAGTTCAACTGGGTAGCCAAATTGCTGAGCGCATTGCGATTGCCACCGATGGCATCCATCAGGAGACCACGCCCATAGTCATTGTTAATCTCGTTTGCGAGACCACCACGACCATTATTGCCGAAACCTCCCCAGCCGTTACCTCCCCAGCCCATGAGGAAGAAAAGGAAGATTACCCACATGAACCATCCTCCTTCGCCACCGAAACCATTGTTTCCCTTCATGGCAAGGAGGACATTAGGGTCAACACCCTGCTTCTGGAGCAGAGGCGCAAGAAGACCGAGCATCCCATTATTGGCTGTTGAGCCTTCATTTCCGAATACATACGTTTTACTTTCCATATTATCCTGAATTTTTTTTTGTTAAACACTAAATTATGATTCTCACTTTGTAACGTTACGAGCACAAAGATACGAATAATATGGATAGAGATAGATAAATTCGTAAAAGATTATATAAGTACTTGATGAATAAAGATTTATGGTTACGGAAAAGGTCGTAAATATACAGGATGGGCGATTGCGTCTCTCCTATATATACAATGTGTAGCGATTGCTAAAGGTGGATGCCGTACTTTCGTGATAGCTTGCGGAAGAATGCCTTCTTGTTGGCAAAGTATCGGATGAGCGACTTATTCCACTTCTTTTCATGCCCGAACTGGTCATGGATGCCTTCGGGTATCTTGCCATCGTGAACATACTTCTCAAAGGATGAGATAGACTTGCCCATTTCGTGAGCACACCAGCCCTTGTTGGCTTGTGTATCATTCATCATGGCAGTAAGGAGTGCCACAAGTTCCATATCATTCTCTGATAGACCGCAAGGGATAGGCTTGCCTTCCGCTTGGGCAACTGCTGATTCATGCGCCTTATCTGCAAGAGCACGAAGTCCAGCTTCGATGATGCTGTAATTTACTAATTGCGACATAAGCATATAGAATTAAAATAATTGTAATCAGGAACATATCACAATAGTACATCTGATTTGTGATAACGACAGAGTCGTACATGATATGTATCACATTGACTCCTGCGATATAGAGTATCGGGATGCGCCACTCTACACACAATCTGTGCAACACCTGACCCTTCCAAAGAGAAATCGGGTAGAGGATATAAGTGATGAAGTAGAAGAACCAGACAGGTTCCTCATTCTCTTCGTACCATAGCGTTATCTCCATTTTGTTGTCATAGAACTGCGATAAACCATACCATCGCATAAGCATGACCAAGATAGGCGCATACTTGAAATAGAGTAAATCCGTCTTAATCTTGCTGCGTTCAGGGAGAAGTTTCGTAATCTCTCCAATTAATTTCTTGACTCGTAGGTCTTCGTCTTTATCTTTTTTCATAAGCCTTCATTTTTAAGTTTATAATGATTGGATAATCTTTTGCTGATGTAATCACCTGAGATTCAGATATTCTTAGATGCTGCAAATATAAAAAGAAATAATGGAAACATAATAATTTAGGATATTTTTAATAGTTAAACTTTATAAATACTTACAGATTAGCAGATTTACACAAGAATTATAGGTGAAAAGTTTCAAATTGAAAGTAAATATCCCCCGAAAGCCCAGCACTTTCAGGGGATAGTCATATATGTATTACTTATCAGCCTTCGCCTTCTGGTTAGCCACAACTACCTTGTTAGCCTTCTCCAGCACAGCAAGAATCTTCTTTCTCAGTTCACGAATCTGTTTCATGTCCTCAGCGTTGTAGGCATCCTTGCCATCATCCAAGAAACCTTTCTTCAACTCGGAAATCTCCTGCTTATCAAGAGAAATCTCGTCAATGGCATCAATGGCAACCTTGTTGGTGTTGTAGTAGCCATCACTCTGACTAGGAGCCGTATCAACCAAGAGGTCGTAGGCAGACTTGAATCCGTTCAGTTTGGTGTAGAGTTGTTTCAGTTTCAAGTCCTCGAAATCATCCTTCGGAGTAGCGTGAGCCTTATATATATCCTCGGCATTCAACTTGTGAGGTCTATACTCCTCCCCACTCTCCTCAGCACGTTCCTTCTTCTTGTCTTCCTCATACTTCTTCACCTTCACATCATCCTGCTTATACTGCTTGTACTCCTCAGAGTCATAGAACCGCTCCAGCATAGAGTAATCGCCATCCACCTTAGCTTGTTTCTTCAACTTGCTCAGGGTATTGGCTGCTCGGTCGTGGTTCTCCTTCATATCCCAGAACTCATCACCTTGTTTCTTGGTAACTGGTCTATCATCAGGATTGCTGACGAACTTGCTAAGAACTGGAATGTCTGCCATCTTGATTTCCTTCCGGTCATTGAGCGACTTGGTAAGCAAACCGAGCACCTGACTGCCCATGGTGTAAGCACCACCGAGATAAGAAGACAATACATGGTCAACCACGGCAGGGTTATTCAGATTGTATCTTGGGTCACCGAAAGCATCTATGCTATTCTGCTGCACATCAGGATAGTCGTTTCCGATTGAGTTAACCATCTTGGATGCACGAACCAACCAATCAGGAGTGCCCACGTATGCCTTGGTAAAGTTCGGGTCATACTTGTTATACTCTGTCTCCTTGAATAATGGCTTGCCAGTGAAGTCAACATTGAAAGCCAACTCAAAGACTGGGCGGATGGCATTCGGCATCAGACTGACCGCAATATTGCCATCATAGCCAGTCGGGTCGAGCGGAAGCATATCCACCACCTGACAGAGCAAGTCTTCTGCATACTGGCTCCAACTCTCCTCAGCTAACTCGCCACCCATCATCTTGGATGCAATCATATCTCCCAAGCCGTAGAAAGCACGGAACTCCTGAGCAAGCGGAATCTTCACGAACTCATGGGTAGTAGGAACCCACATAATAAAGTTGTTTCGTCTATCCCACTTGGTGAACTGCCAGTACTTATTAGATATATCTTTGTACCAATCCTTATCATCATCACCATCGCCACCCAAAAAGGCAGCACCCAACTGCATTAGAGCGACATTAACAATAGGTACGAGTACACCACTCGCCAACCACGATGCAGTAACAGCCGTGAACTTGAAAGGATGATGCTTGGCAAGCGCACCAAGAGTCTGCAAACTCTGTACTGCTGGGTTGATGAAGAGATAGAGATTTCTAATCGTCTGCCAACTATGTTCGCCAGTACCCTTGCGGTTGAAGTTCAGGGTCACGTCCTTGGCATCATTCACAGCCTCATCAATGGAACGTCCATACTGAATAGAGGTCATGTAGACTGCAAATCGGTTACTATCCTCAATCATTCTATTCAGGAACTCGATACTATCCATGATGGTATGCCCTACCTTCACTAGGTTCGCCTTCCGTCTATCCAAATCCTTCAAGTCATTCTTGAATTTCTTCTTCAAGTCTTCCACGTCAAGAGAAGAAACAAAGCCAGTTTCGCCACCATTCATCATGAAGTCATAGAACATCTGTTCCTTTGGAGTAGCGTTTCCGTTGTTTACCTTATCTCTCAACTTGCCGTTCTGAAAATCTCTCAGCATAAATCCGAGATTCCAAGAGGTTGTGAGATTCTTTCTGAGCAGATAATTATACTTAGCATCCTCACGGATAGCAGTAGAAGCCAGAGACATTGTCAGGTCTCGGAAGTAGTTGGAAGGGATGAAGAGAGGTGAAAGACTAGTATAGGCAGCAGCCATCTTTCTTCCGACAACAGCAATAACCCTCTTACTGATACTATTTTTGATTCCTTCACTCACTCTGTGTGCTCTGGTATTGTTCATCGCCTGAGCCAACTGAGGGTCACCATTCACATAGATAACATACTCCTCGCCATCCTTCATCACTCGCACCTCATGCTCTCTCTCCTCGCTGTGAGTCTGAGGATAGGCAATGTTCAAGCCGTCTCTCTGCTGGGTAGCATCGCCAGTCTGAGCCATCTGCTCCATCTTCTGCTCGAAAGCATCAATGGCAGCCTTCACCTGATTACTATTCATCTGAGAAGTAATCTGAGGTGTAGCAGGAATCCACTCCTCGTTGCCGTTGGCATCCGTACTCTTCACGTACCAAGCCTTGCTCAGGGTGAGCAGAGAAGTTGGATGATTCTGAGCCAAGAGCATCAGGTGTTGCTTCACCCAGTTCTTGTTGTTCAGCAGGATTCCGCTCTCTGCCATATTCTCGATGTAGGCGATAGGGTCGTCAGCGATAGAGGTTCGTCCGTGTGCCGTCTTCAAGGTCTGATTGAACGCACCCTTTCCACCACCAACATAGTCCCATACTTGGTCGGCAGTAGTGCCATCCCAGCCACGGAGAGGAATATAATGGCTATACATATCACGCACATACAGATAAGTATCTTTGCTCATCATGCCAGCCTTATAGCCATCACGGAGAATCTTCTTTGTAGCCGCATTCGTAGCATTCCAGAGGTCTTGCACCTCAGCTACATGACTACTCTCAATATCCCTTACCAGTTTGTGGGCAGCTTCCTCAAAGTCTGAGCCACCGAAGAGAGCCGACAAGCCTGAGTAATCGTAGGCGATACCATTCTCATCATAACGATAGTCCATATAGGAAGGTGAGTATTTCGTTCTGAGAGCATTATCTCTTTGTCTCCAAGTATTGAAATCCACTCTTCCAAACTCCAAATCGCTATCATTGGTAATACGGTTCATATCGCCCTTGTAAGCCCTATATGCCGCACTTCTCTGAGCCACGTCTTCAAAGTCAGCATCCAGCGACTTCTTGAAAGCCATCTGAGCATCACGCTCCAAGCCATGCTTAGCCATCATGTATATACGTACATTGTCATAGCTATCACCCAGTATCTTCTTCATCTGATGATAAGCCTTTCTCAATGGCTGCAAGAACTCATTGTTGTACTCCTCAAACTCGTTCTTTCCCTTGCCGTGACTTCTGTTCTCGGCAGTATAGGCATCCTCAGCCATGTTCAGACGGTCAACACCCACTTCCTTCATGATAGCTTCCTGAGCCTTGCGGATAGCCAGCATACTATCTTGGAAGGCGATTCTTTTGAGGACGGAGCCACGCTGCAACTCTCGGTTGAACTCACCAAGGGCAGTATCATCACTCAGAAGATGCTGCTCGTAGGTTGGAGCAGTCTTCCACAGAGCCATCTGTTTGCGGTACTCGTCCACTCTCCTCAGGAAGTCAACGGCACTCTCACCAGCGTTACGTTGTGGGATGGTTGGTCGCTGAGCATCCTTAGGCAGATTATTATCCTTCTTCCACTGGTTCAGGTCATGCTCAAACTGGTCATAGCGCAAGGAGAACTTGGTGTTGCCATCCTCAGGAGTAGTTGGGCGCAAGGTGTTCTGCAAGAGAGGAGCAATCACATGTTCCGTCAACTGGGTAGGGATTCCGTTGCCGATGATGGTATGGCTTAAGTTCTCGGAGAATGGCATCTTATAATCATCGCTCACTCCTGATACTCTTGCGAGCACTCTACCCATGGCACGATATACCTTACCATCAGGCATCACAATCACATCACCACTCTTCGTTCTGAGTGTTGGCAGCAGTTCGTCAGCGAAGGCATGAGGAACCTTTCCGTCTGCATAGGCACTACCCATCACATACAATGGCTTGTCAATGTTTCTCCAGTCAATGCCATCAGCCTTCAAGCGAACGTCCATCCAAGGAGCCACGCCATTCTTCTTCTCGGTCAGGGTCGGGATAATATCAGCCACAGCTTCATACCATCCACTCTTGCGTGCCATCTTCTCAGGCTTGGCAGGGAGTTTACCATCACGAACCGCACGGACAATCAATCTCTCTCGGTTGGTGTAGCCGCCATAGTCAGCAGCGTTATAGACATCAGCATCCCAAGTGTAGCCGTTGGCATCCAGAGCATCGGTAATAGTCTTCATCGCTTCGGAATCCTTATATCCCTTCACGTTCTCAATGGTCACCACCTTTGGCTTTACGGCATTGATAAACTCGGCAGTACTAGCAGCAGTCTCCTTGTCAAGTTCCACCTCAGCATGGTTACTCTTCGCCTGAGAATAGTTCTTGCAGACTGGGCTGGCATGGAAGTACTCTACCTCGCCATCAATCTGCTTAACCAACTCTCTCGGGTCAACGTCTCTCACATCAGCAGTAACGATGTGCTGCCCGAAGTTATTGCGATAAACACCACTTATCTTCTCATCATACTCCACTGCCACCACTGGGTCGATGATGCCCTTCAAGCCTTCCTCAACAAGACCTCCACCGCTAAAGTAGGTTCCAGCCTTAATGAGAGTGCCATCCTTCAGGGAGAACTTAGGTTCCTCGCCAGCAATCTCTGCCTTGCGGTTCTCGCCTAGAGCCTGAGCAACATGAATCATCTTCTTGTTAGCCATCTGCCAGCCGCTCGGCATATCATCAATGGCAGTCTTGATAGCATCATCCACCTCATCAGGAGTGTTCAGACTCTTCAAATCCTCAGCCATATCAGCCACACCACTCTCCTTTCCGTCAGCCATATCACGTAGAGAGAAGGACACATCGCCCACGCCCAAGAAAATCTGGTCTTTACGAGCCACGTCCTCAGTAGATTCAGCGAGAGTCTTTCTTCTCTCCTCAGGAGTCATGTTCAATCGGGCAGATACGTTACGAGCTTCCACCTCTCCTGAGAGACGTTTATAGCCATCATATCCGATACGGCTAGACTTCTCCAATCTCTCAATCTGCTTGGTAAGGTCGTTGTATCTGTTATTGATTTCGTACTTTCTTCTCTGCTGCTCCTCAGGAGACATGGCATAGAACTCCTTTGCTACTGCATCTTTGTCTGCTCTCAACTTAGCGATAGCATCCAAGGCATTCTTGTCAACTATCATTTCGCTATTGCCACCTTGTGCAAAACCTTCCTGCTCCTGAATATAATGCTGAACTTCATGAACTAATGTTGCTTTCAGAAGTCGAGTTGAGGTTTTGTAATATGTATCCCATCCAGACTTTATTGCCTCACGAATATATCCAAGGTTCAGAGTAATGGCATTATTATAGAAGACACCACCACTTTTTGCTCTACCCTTCAAAATCTTCATATCCTTCAATTCAGGATAAGCATCAAACAACTCAGGGTATTCCTTGAACAAATCGTTTGGTTTCTCTACAATATCAGAGAGAGTCAGAGTCTTCTTATTCACCCACTCCTTCGGGTCACGGAGAACAACATCAGGCATTTCGTATCTCCACTTACCATCAGCACCACGCTCCCAGCCAGTAGCCGCCTTGATAGTCTTAGCTTTCTTTTTGTTCTTCTCCATATCCTTTGCCACGGAGAGGTTATCCATACGGATGGTACGCTCCTCTGCCTTGTCAGCAGCAGCCGCACCACGCTCACCAGCGAGAGAGAATCGGATATTGTCGCTACTATTGATAGCATCCATAGTAACCTTCTGTCTATCCTCAGCATTTCCACGCTCATAGCTGTTCACATCAATGCCAGCATTCTTCAAGGCATCTACCACATCGCTTGGAGTATCGTTTGGAACGATAGCCTTCTCAAACTCATCGAGTCCGTAAGGTCTCATAAACTTGGTTTCAAAATAGAACACCTTATAGTCTTTCTTGATTGTATCAAGCAACTTATTGTATCTATCCATCCACTCATCAGAGACCTCAACATTATAAGCCTTCTTCAAATACTCCTTTTCATTTCCCTTATGGTCAGTAAGTTCAACCATACGAGAAACACCGCTATCATCAAATGCATATCTGTTATTAGAGCCAACACGGATTTCATCAGACAATTCCAAGAACTCCTTGGTAATCTTGTCTTTTATCTGGTTATGTCTCTCATCGCCAAAAGGAATCAACTTATCCTTGGCATTCTTCATGGCAGCAAGCGTATTAACCTCAGGAGAGTTCTTTGCTATGAACACACCAAGTTCTGAGCCGAAGGCAGTATAGCCGCCAGCCACACCCTGCTTCTTCATGAGCTTTACGGCATTGTCTATTGTATTAGGGATATACTTAGGCTTACCGCTAGGTGTAGTGCCATTGTAAAGCATTTCCTCAGCACCATATTCCTCTGTCTTCTTATCCAGCCAAGATGGGAAATCAGCAGAGAGTTTCTTATCATTCTCAACCTTTTCCTTGGCAACACTCATTGTGTCGTGAACATCTACCTTTCCGTTCTTTCTGTTATTGTGAACCACATCATTCACGAAATCAGCAGCGATATAGAAGTTCTCCACGCCTTCAAGTTCTTCAAGACGTTTCTTCTTCAAAGCAACAAGCAAATGATTACCCTGCTTTTCTGCACTTGCGATACGAGCCTTCAATTTCTCACGTTGAGCATCTACGTCATTATCCTTGCCAGTAGCCTTATTCATCAGTTGAATCAGTTCTGCTACCTCTTTATCAGTATAATCAGTTTTGTTGCCATTATCTGAGATACGCATTACCTCGTTGGTAATGTCGTTGTCATACTTGCCAGTCTGATAGATAGTTTCAGGATTCATGCCCTTATCAAACAAGTAGTGCCAGTACAATCCGTCACGAACATCGCCACTTGACAAATATCCCTTCCAGCTTTCTCTTACATTGGAATAGATTCCATTATCAACATCACCAAGTTTCACGTTCATGTCGGTATTGAAAGCCTTCTCGCCCTGCTTATTCATGATTCTCTCCACCTGAGGATAGGTAGGTGTCCAAGCATCAGCCGTGAAGGTTCCAGCATTCTTGCCTGTTCTCTTAGCCAGCTTCTCAGCCTTAGGAATCAGGGTAATCTCTCCATAGTCAGAATAGATTCCGTTCTTGGAGTCAACAACACCCATAGAAGGAGCCGCAAAACCGCCCTGCTTGATAGCCTTTCTTAGCTTATCAATGCTGATGTTGTGCATACCAAACATAGTTTTTTCGTCCTTCAATGAAAACTTTTCGCCATTTTCCTTGGTAGTTTCAGAAGAATTGTCTATCTTTGCAGCAGATAAGTCATCCGTAAGGTTGGAAAGACCACCAACCTCTTCTGATTGTTCAGAAGGCAGTATGAGGACTTGGTCGCCCTCACGGATGGCTTGTTTCTTTATCAATCCCAAATTTTTATCATTCACAAAGTGCCAATGAACGATTTCCACATTATCCTTATTAGGATTTACCTCTAATAATATTGTGCGGTTATTGCCCTTCTCGTCCTTCGTGTTGATAAGTACCCAATTATATGGTCTAGTTTTCTTTTGATTCTGACCATACAAATCAGGATTGTACAAAGCAGACTTAAAGATTACTTTACTCAATTCAGGAGTAACGTCCTTATGTCTCATATAATTACGCTCAAAGATATTCTTCTTGATAACAACTGGCTTGCCTTCTGTTCCGATAGCATCAGCAATTTTCTTTGGTAATCTAGGCAATTCTACATTTCTGGTAGGATGCAAGAAGTCTTCATCCGTCAATTCATCAACGGACTTAATCTTATCTAGTTTCAAAGTACCATCCTGATTCAGAGGATTTCCCTGATTATCCTTCAACGAGAACTTTACTTTAGCATAGTCTGCAAATGGCTTTAGCTTACGATTGCTCGAATCAAGCCACTTGTCGAACTCATCCTTGCTTACTCCAGTAATATTGCCAAGACCTTTCCATCCCTTGCTATAGTTGGCGAGATAAGCCTTTTCTGCATCATCCATGGAGTCATAGCCGTACATCACCTTATGCTCATCAAACGAGCCATCAGGATTCACTTGGTCAACAACAAACACATCACCATCCCAATTATCAAGGTCTGCCTTGTCGTTGATAAACATATCCAGATGGTCGCCATCCTTACCAAACTTACCACGGATATAGCCATAGGTATCGTGCATGGTAACTTTCCATTCTTTACCATCTGCATCCTTACCTGAGCGAGTTGAACCCTTTGGATTTTCTATAGTGTAATCGTAGCCACCGAACTTGATGTGTCCTTTCTTATAGTTACCGCTCTCCTTCTGTGCGTCAGATGGATTGGTTTCTGTCTCGTCAATGGCAGATTTCAAGCGAAGAGAGAACTTGGTGTGCTCTGTGATTCTCATATCCTCAGGTTTGAAGATAACATAGTTGGTATCGCCCTTTTTAGCACCACCAAAGTTACGTCCAGCCTTATACTTAATGCCAGTAAAGCCAACAGAAGATAGAAACTTACTTATTCCTTTAGTTTTTTCAGGCAAATCATACTCTGTTCCAGTTAGCCCAATATACAGAGTACTATTGTAAACATTTTCGCCAGTTCTCTCTAAAGACTGACCTTTGCTTTCTAACGTCTTAATATCTACACCAAGATGCTCCAACCCTTCACGAATGGCATCCTGCTGCTTTTTACTCAAAGGCTTATCCCAATCCAGATAGTTGCTACCATTATCATCAGGTATATCCACCTCATAGAGGTTATGATATGGCTCAGCCAACTTCTTCATTTCATTGTAGTAGTCAATCTTTTCCTGCTCTGTGAACTTGTCATTCATGGCTATTTGCTTATCACCATGTATGAATGACTCTAGTGTAGGATATTTCTTGGCGAACCTTGTACCATTAGAACGCTGAATGCGATAATATGCTTTAGAAGGGTCATTATCCATAAGAGTAGCATAACTCTTGCCAATCTTCTTAGATGAAGTAACATAGCCACCCCAACCGAATACTTGGGAGCCAGCACCCTCGCCAATGTGGTCGAAGTCAAACTCTGTGAAGTCAGCACCGCTACCATGATACACCTTCAACGAGAACTTAGGAGCATCAGCTATCTCCTGATTAATGCTGTTCACAACATCATCAGTAACAATATCGCCCTCCTGAATCTGCTGAGGTTCACGACCAGCGTTCTTCACAAGTTCCGCTTGCTCTGCTCTGGTCAAGATACGGTTCACCTTCATCGCACCAGTAATCACCCAAGGGTCAGTCTCAGGGTTTGGGTTTGTACGATACATATAATAGCCATCAGTAGGCAGATGTTTCAAGCCAGCCAATGAATGCTGATACTTGCCCGATGGATTGATACCCTCTTGGCGAGCTTCCTCCTGATAATCTACATCAGCAGCATACTCCACCTCAGCGAAGACAAAGTTCTTAGGGAAGAGAGTCTTATTTCCCTCAGCATCCTTGCGGTTAAACTGGATAGCGTAAGGCACTACACCAAGATGCCAGCCTGGTCTATAGGCTAGCTTACCACTACCGCCTTGTGTTCCCTTGCCACCCTGCTTAACCTGAGGTCTGCCAGTCTTGCTTTCTCCTGCAATAGGAGCCGCATCAGCATCGAGCCATACACCCACTGGGGTAGCAGCACCATCAGGGTTCGCTACCATTGGTGGATAGAGTTTTCCATCCTTCAATACGAACACCTTGTAGCCGACACCCTTCTTCTTAGGTTCAGGCTTTTGACGGAGAGAGAATGAAACATCTTCGCCAGTCTCAGGGTTTGTCACCTGACCATTGGCAGTATCAACGTATACCTTTTCAACGATACGCTCCAAAGCATCTACAGACTTGTAGAAGTCTCCATATAACAGACTCTTTATCTTCTGTATAGCATGAAGAATCGTAGCCAATACAGGATGATTGAGACGGAGAGAGAACTTCTGTGCCAAGTCAAAGTCATTAATAAACTTTCCTAAGTTATCAGCAACAACCTCCTCAACGTAATCATCAATATTGTTATATCCAGAGATACCATGGTAGTTTTGATAAACCTTAGCCAAGTCTTCCTCAAACTTCTTCCTTGTTGTTACCGCCATAGCAACCTTAACAAGTTCTTTGTATGCCTCAGGATTCTTCTGCTTGATGGCATGAGTCATTTCGTGACCAAAGACAAACTGAGTAGCCATCTCTGTGTCCAGAGCAAGATACATGGTTCCATTCTCTATCCAACCATTTGACCTTGCGCCCATATAAAGGAACTGAACCTTCAATCCCATCTTCTTACACAACTCCTTAATAGCCTTGTGTACATGTTTAGGCATATCAATATCCAAGATGTCCTTATCATCCACCTTGTTGTCATTGATAAGTCTCTGTCTGTCTTCATTATCATTTATGTTATATGTCTCACCGCTCTTTCCTCCTTCAATTTCAAACGGAACCTTATCTTCGCTAAGTTGTAAGCCAAGCGGATTCTCTTCCGTTGCATCCTCAGGAACCTCAGGAGCATTTATATTCTCATTTGTCTGCTCATTTATCTTCTCATTCTCCTTATCATTAATCTCATCAGAGTTCTCTTCCCCAGTCTTCTCCTCAGATTCAGGAGCCGTTTCAGTCTGTTGTTCTGCTTCTGCTTTATTCTCCTCAGCGAATGCAGCGTTGTCAGCAGCCTTCTTCTGCTCTTCAAGAATGTTCTCTGCCTGAGCGATACGAAGATTTTCAATGTAATTTCTTGCTTCCGATGCCTTGAAACCGCTAGTAATTACGCTGAGCATGGCATTGCGAATATCTTGAGTGTCGAGTGAATCAAGGTTAGATGGACGATTCTCCCACAAGCTATGTACGAGGTTATCAATGGTAGTACCCTTACCATCAGCAGCGAGCAACTGAGTCTTGGCAAAGTCTTCTCTGCTCAATCCAGTCTCCTGCTTAACACCCTTGCTTGTCTCTGTACCCTCATAGTTGAGAGAGTGAGCACCGAGGTTGCTAGCAACATATTCCTCAGCAGTAAGCGGAATGGTATCAGTCACGTCAATGCCAGTATTATCATACAGACGATGCAGCAGAGTTCCAACCGTCTCCTTATAGATTTGAGCCACCGCCTCAGCATCATCCTTCACCGCACTCTTCAAGCGAGCGAACTTTCTTCTTGCCTTTTCAATGAGTTCCTTTCTACCCTCAGCAGTATCTTCCACCTTGGCAAGTTGTCGCTCATTATAAGCATCACGGATAGCGATAGCAGAGTCATAAGCCGCCTGAGCATCAGCAATCGCCTTCTCTTTAGCATCCTTAGCCGCCTTCTGCTCTACGAAAGTCTTACCCTTCACGGTCATGTTACTAGCCTTGTCGAGTGCCTTCTTTGCATCAGACACATATCCAGATACGATACTATCTGCATCCTCACCAAACTGGGAGTCATATAGCTCGGCAGTCTGTGCGGCAGTCAGCTTCGAGAAGTCAGGATTGCCATCCTCCAGCATAGGCACGATGGTTCCATCTTCAAGAGTAATGGCAGAAACAGCAGGAGCCTGTTCAGTTGCAGGAGTCTCAGCAGATTCAAAAGCAGCAGTCTCCTCAGCAGGAGCAGCAGTCTCGCCCTCTATTGTCGGAGTTTCCACCTCTATCTCACCTCTATTCTCTCCACTATTATCCTCTATCATTGAGGCAGCCATAGCCTGTTTGTACTCATCAAGCGACATTGAAGTAATTATGCTCACATTCTTCTTGCTCACAGCATGAGGAACGAGAGAGCCATCACTCTTCAACTCAACTACCTTTGCTTTAGCACCAGCATCACGAATAAGAAACAATCTAGAGTCAGGATATTTGGTGTTACCATCCTTATCAAGCACATCAACGAGCACCACGCTGCCATTATCATTAAGAATCTGATTGAAGTCAAATGAAGGTTGAGTCTCCTCAGTCTGTTGATTCTGTTGTTCTGCACGCTCCTTCTCCATCTGTTCTCGCTGAGCCTTTGCTGCTTGCAATCTCTGCTGGTCAGACTCATCCTTCATCTTCTGCAACTCTTCAAACGAGACAGGAACATTTACATTCTCACCCTTAACAAGTTCAGTTGGAATGTTGCCATCAATAGTAATCATGGCAGTACCATCACCATTATCAGCGAGTACTTCATAAGTATGTTCTGTTCCATCTGCATCAACGGTCTTGAACTGAGTACCTACCTCAACAACACCATCAATGATACCAGTAGTTTCTTTGATAGCCTTCTCCTTGGCATCAGCCATAGCCTGACTTCTCACTTCATCAGCATTTTCCTCACTACCTAGTTCTGCAAACATCATGGCATCAGCATGCTCAACCATATTAGTAGTTGGGTCATAATACAGAATCATATCATCGCTATTACTAATGTCAATAGAACCATCTTCATGGGTAGCAATATTACCATTGATGATATATACACCATAATCTTCCAAGCCGCCAGTAGCCTTGATGGTAGCATTTCGGATTGTATTACGAGACTTGTCTGTGTACATATCAACCGCCTGTGCTGCCCTCTGAACCTCCAAGTCTATCTGGTCTCTTGCGTTATCAATCACACCTTCATAGCGAGCAGTAGATAACTGGTAGTCATAAATAGCCCTATCAATATTATCATCACGACCAGAGAGTGCTTCAAGTTCCTCATCACTCATGGATGCCAACTGTTGCTCTGAGATACCAAGAAGTTGAGCAAGAGACTTCTGTTTGTCTTCTTGGTCTAGCTGAATCTCATGTGTATCATAGCCGTAAGCATCACGACCCTGCTGGTATGCCTGATTCTTCTCCATATTCTTCACAGAGACACCTTCACCCTTATCTTCAACTGCCTTCTTTGCAGCAAGCATATTACCAATATCATAACCACGCATGATGAGCAAGTTCTGAATATACTCACGCACTGGCTGTCTGTTCTTACCAAGAGCAACATCACGATTGATTTTGTTTACCATTTCAGGCATATCATCGTTTGTTGTAGCATCAATCTGATTACGGAGTTCTTCCCACTTCTCCTTACCGAGCAACTGAGACAAGTTCACATCAGCCTTGTCTAGCTTATGCTTATAGGAATAATACTGCTTGGCATTATAAGCATGGAAAGGAGCAACAGCACCCTTCATCAATCCGATAGACAAGAGCATACCGCCCCATATCTGAGACTGCTGCTTTTCATCCCACAAGTCTGAGATTTTATTATCACCAGTAAAGACCGTGTTGGCGATGATACCCAACTCTTCCTCCAGAGACTCACCGACAATACTATTGAGTTCCAACTTACCAAGTGTTCTGTCAGCACCAGCCTTCAAGTATCTTGCATTCTTTGAAACCTTATTATTAAGCAAGAAGTCAATCACCTTGGAAACATTCTCCATGTTGTACTTGTTGATAATTTTCTTGCCACCTTTGGTAACGAAGTTCTTCAGGGCAGTACCAGCAGCATCAATGCCACCGCCAGCCAACTCAGTAGCAAACTCAATAGTCTGAGCCGCCTCACCCTTGACGAGAGCAGTAAGGAAGTCTTCACCGCCTTCATGCACAAGTTTACCATCACTATCAAAAGTGCCGAACTTGTAGTTACCCTGCTCATCCTGATAGACCTGACCCGTATAGCGGTTAATCACATCGTTAGCAACATTTCCAAGACCAACCGTGTTGGCTTGGGCAGCACCAACGATTCCATACTGGATAGCTTTGCCGAAAGCCTTTGTTGTAAGACCAGTTACCTTACCGATATAGTTTGCGATATGAGCACCAACCATTCCAGTAGCTTTCTCCATAGTACCCAATGCTACCTTAGAAGCAGCACCCTGCACAACCTTACCAATAGCGTTACTCATACCCTTGGAAAATCCAGCACTACCAATCTGCACCATAAAAGGAGCCATATTGGTAGTGATAACGCCACCAGTGTACATCCATCCCTTATTGTCACCATATTGACTCTGTGCATTACTATTCTTTACCGCTTGCTGCATCAGCATATCTCCAGCTTCAGTATGAATACCATTATCCAAATCCTGCTTAGTCGCAAGCAAGGAGCCAGCATTGATAAGGTCAGACGCACCGCCAGTCAGGAATCCAGTATCTTTGGCAGCATCATACATTCCTCTAAAAAAAGAATGATTGTCAAAGATTGCACCATTTCTTGAATCCTGCTCCAACTGCAAAAGTTCTCTTCTCTTACGATTGTAATCACCAGCAGCAAGAATTTGTCGGGTTTCTGTATTCTCCAAGATACCATTGTTGGTAGTAACACTATGAGGAGTACCAGCAATACCACCACCCCTAGTCATATTGCCCCATACGCTACCGACCTCATCAGTAGAACCGATGAAGGACTTGAACATATCGCTAATCTTTGCTGCATCTTTGTCGGCATCAGCAATCTGGTCATGCAGTTCATTCTCCCAGTTCTTTGTTGTCTCCTGAGCATACTCCCTATCAAGGTCTTCTACGGTCTTGGCAGGAGTAATGGCAAACTCCTCTCCAGTTGGCTTACCTTTCTGGTTTACTACCTTTGCGGTTACTGGCTTGCGGACATTGTTGGTTGCCCTTACTGCCTGACCAACCGCTCTACGAGTAAGTTCTGATGCTCTGCTCTTATGTGGGTCAACAGAGTTAAACATTTGCTGACGATACTTATTGACTGTTGGAGTGCCACCAAGTCTTAGCTTTCGTCTAAAATCCTCGTAAGTAGGACTATCTATAATGCCGTCTGCCCTGAGACCATCATAAATATCCTTTCTTATCTTATACCCCTTATTACCAGGAGTCAAGAATACTTTTCGGAACTTATCTCTATTACTAGCAGCACCTTTCGCCTGCATTATTTCAAATAACTTATCTACATTATCTGGCATAATATTACTCTTTAAAATCCGTACTTTTTGGCTAATTGCTTAGCTCGACTATTGTTACTCGTAGAACCGCCACCATGGGACGAACCTCCAGCCAAAGAAGAACCCTTCTGTTTTCTGTAAACTTCTACTATTGTCTGTGCATTTTGAGGAACACCAGCACGTTTCAAACTCTTAGTAACCGCTCTTACTCCATTAGGGTCTTGAGTAGTTAAACCAGCGAGAGTTTTATTATAGTTTTCTTTAGAAGAACCACCTTTATTCTTTCCTGCCTTTTGTGCTCTAGTCACATTAGCGTTGGCATTCTTCTTACTAGTACTTTCCTGCTCTTTATGATGTCGAACAGTTTCTTTGTTCGCAGACTCCTGATTACTTAATTTACCCTTATTGTATTCATCTTGCTGTGCAATTCTCATTTGGTCTAACATAACTTTTGCTCTATTGACTCTATCTATATTATCGTGATACCTCATCTGCTCAGCGAGAGTCAGGTTATTCTTCCGAGCTTCCTCATCAAGAGCGAGTGCCCTCTGATACCCAGCCAGCCACGATGCCCGATTCTTCTCACGCTGGGCATCCATATAAGCCTTGCGTTTATTCACCGCCTTAGTCATATCCGACTCAGGATTGTGTACCACCTTTGCACCTTTGGTAGCGAAGTAGATATTGGATAGTGCACGGAGACCATCACCCAGAGCAGCGATACGAGCCTTGGTACGCTCCTTCTTCTCTCTGTTTGCCCTCTGCTCAGCAGTCTCATTCAGTTCAGGATTCAGCATCTTATACATATCAGCATAAGATAGCTGCTTAGGCTGAGGTTTCGACTCCTCCTTCTTCACGATAGGTACAGATGGTTTATCCTCCTCATCACTTGGCGCACCCTGATTCACATCTACCCCATTGGCGATGGCTTGTTGAGTAGCGATAGTCTTCTCTCTAGCCGCCTTCATCGTAGGTGTTTCATTCTGAGGAGTAGCAGCATTCATCTGGTCAACCTTCTTGCCAGCCGCATCAAGTTGCTGCTGGGTGAAGACTGGAGCCTGAGTCTGTGCCACCTTCTGTGCGGCATCCACCCCACTCTGCTGCTTGTTGAGAACACTCTGTGTAGTCTTCAAGCCATTATTGTTTCGTAACATATCAGATGCTTTCATAGGCTATGCTTTTACTTTCTGTTCCTGCAATTTCGCACCAAGACTATTCAGTTCACCTTGCGATGGCAGCCCAGTAGTCTTCGCCTTCAAGCCAAGAACATCATTCGGATTCTTGGCAATACCATTCAACTGCTCCTGAGTCACATTCATATTCGGAGCCTTCTTTGCTCCAGCACCACTATCAAGAGATGCAGCGATATTGGCAGCAGTACCAGCCACGCCAGCCACCGCATTGGCGGTATCAGCAGCCTTCTCAGCTTCAATACCCATCTGTTGGTTCTGTAACTGATTCTTGCGCTCTCTATACTGCTGCTCGATGTTATCCTTTCGGGCATCATTTGCAGCTACAATCTGTGAGGTAGTATCGGCAAGAACCTTGTTGTTCGCCTCCTTCACCGCAGTAGTGGAGTCTTCCGTACCGCCCATCACCGCCTGTCTACCCTTAGCAGCCTTGTTTCTGTTCTTGATTTGCTCCTGCATCTGAGTGAGCAAACGAACCGTATCAGCACGTTTGGTAGGGTCTTCATTATACTTTCTATCATACCACGCCTGATTTTCTTTTTGTTGCTGGGCAATCATCTGCTCCTGCTTACGTCTCGCCTTGCGGTTAGCTACACCACCAGCGATACTGCTTGCAAGACCCAGTCCTGCCCCGATTAAAGTTCCTAACATATATATGTATATTAATTATTAATAATGTGGCAAAGATACAAATACCATCCGAGATTCGTATTTTATCCGTTTATTTGGGTAGGTAAGTTAACGGATAAAGTTTCCGTTTGCCGAATAATTGCTATTTTTGCACCAAAATAGTTAAGACAATGGCAGCAGACAGAAATTCAAAAGGTCAGTTCGAGAAGGGAAGACCGAAGACTGGAGGAAAACAGAAAGGGTACGAGTCTCCTATCACAAAGGAGTTTCGTGAGCTGTGTGCCGACTTTTCTAGAGAGGCTTGGGAGGACTTCATGGCTGCTTGGTATAAGTGCGAGCCTAAAGATAAGGTAACGTCCTTCATCAAGATTTTGGAGTTTAATTGCCCTAAGCTACAGACCGTCACTCTTGACGATAAGCGTGAGGTTCACAATGCCCTCACAGAGAAGTTAAGACAGATGTCAGAAGAGGAAGGATGATTCTTTTTCGTTTAATATAAGATAAATAGTACGATTGTTTTTTCATAGGTTTTTTTGGTTTATAGGTTTTAAGATTGTTAGGATAATAAAATAGGGAATGCGTGAGCACTCCCTATTCTTTTTTATTCACCATCAGCGACCGCCTCTAGCTCTTCTATCCCCAGCCATATCCGTCTTGGAACCACGATTCACCGATGATGGTTTATACCTGATTCCTGACTTGGTATGTGAAGCGTCCATACCCTTGCGAGAAGCTGACCCATACTTCTTGTCGTGAACAGCGTTGTGCCGAGCGAGTTCCCTACGCTTAGCCTTCTGAGCAGGAGAAGACTCAAACTTAGTATCGTAAGCGCCTTCCGTGCCCTTGCTGCTGGGTGCGTTCTGTAGTATTCAGCAGATGAACTAGTCATTACTAATCTTCAATAGGAGAAGCAGAAGGTCCTGCACAATCAGGGCAACAATCACCATAATCTTCGGTTCCAACAACCTCCCAATCCTCAGCAAAAACATCAGATGAAGAAGGAACCCAAGAATCAGCACGACCATCAGGATTGATAATCAACATCTGATTGGTATAATCAATGTGCGCATTCTCACGGCTCAGCAGAATGTCTTTAGCAGACTGAGGCAGCGACTGCATCGTACGGATGATACCACATTCAATACGAGAAGGAATCTGCTTGACCACAAACATACCTTTGCCATTCCATCCATTGCGTCTTACCGCAAGACCAGACTTCAATGCCTCAATAACCTTACCAAAATCCATTCCGACAAGTTTACGATAAGCATCATCAAACACACTCTTAGGAGACCAAGACTTATATCCGTCCTTGTACTCTACTAAGTAGCCATCTTCCTCAACGGTTGCTGGCTTAATTTCTCTACCTAGCACTTTCTGTGCTTCTGTCATAGTCATAGGCATTGCCATAACTACTTTGGTGCCAATATACATTGACATACTACTTGTTTTTTCACACATAATTAAATAAATTAAATTAATATATCTATTTCCAATAAAGTTCACGATGTTCCTTCTTCAACAAATCACCAGTTCTACACCACCAGTCATTCGGACTCGCTTTAAGATACGCTTCCTCCTCAGGGCAGTACTCTTCATGAGTAAGAATAGGATGAGAGGTAGGCTTGAACTGATGCACACACAGCAAGTCTGCATGATTGCCGCCATAAATTCTTGGTGGCATAACATCTTTCGCCTGATGCCAAACCTTGTTGAGGTCAATGAGTTCAACCCCATCCAGTTCTTTCAAGACATTATCAATCTTACCCATCACACGATTCAGGACTTCTGCCCTATCCGTGCCACCCTTAGCAATTAACCACTGGGCATCACTCAGGGCACTTCTAATCAACATATCCAGTTCCATAAGCCAAAATTTTAATGTCTTTTCGATTTCTCGATGTTATATTGCTCACAGATGTCGCAGTACGCACCATAAGCCAAATCATCAACCATTTCATTGTACTTGTCACCATTGTGACCTTTCACCCAGTGAAACTGAACTCCTGCCAAATGAGAAGAGCACTTCTTGTACAACTCATAGAGGTCAGGATTCTTCTTTGGTGGAGTACTCTTCCCCAACACAAGTATGCAGTACTGGCTATCTGTATAAATATCAAGATAAGCACCAGATGGGCAAGACTTAGTTGCACTGATGATAGCAAGCAACTCCATTCTATTATTCGTAGTCTGTAGTCTGCCATGATTCTTCATCTTGACAATTTCTCCATCCTTCAATACGATGTAAGCAGAACCTCCTGCCTTATACTTGGAATGATTGTCGCAACTTCCATCTGTATAAGCCACATAGTTCATGCCATTATCAGGGAATGGCTCAACTGGGTCGAAATCTTCCGACTTTTCAGCCAATTTTTCTCTGATTGCTCTAGAGAATTTACCTTTAGCGTTGAACACACCAAAGTTAGCATCAGTGAGAATCATCCAGTTTACTGGTTCCTCTCCATTTGCCTTCTTCCACTCCCTCTCATCAAGATAATCATAAAGACTCTTGATGTATTCATCTGTTCCATAGTTCTTCGATATACAATATCTCTTGAACTTTTCATAAGTTGGTTTAATCATAACTAATAACTTACTAAATATATTTTCTTTCTTTCAATGTAGGTTACCAAAATAAACACCTAAGCAATTAACAGAAAAATCCGTCAGGGATTCCTCCAATACTCATGTCTCTCTGGATAACCTTTTCACTCTGCTTGCCATAGATAAGATGTCTGAATCCATCCGACACCGCTCTATCAGCGATAGAATAAGAACAGGCAAGAACTACAAATCCAAGAGTACCGACAACAAAGTCAGCTTTGGTTTTTCTCGTCCTCAGCAACGTTCTCTTAGTTTCTTCCTCATTCCTGATGTCAAAGGAATACTTCTCTGCAAGAGTAGAATTAATTCTACCACTGGCAAGAAGTCTCTTCTTGATTCTTGAAACAGAACTACTACTTGTATTGAGAGCCTTCTGAAATTGCTTTATTGTAATTGCTTTACCTTTGGCACCGACCTTTTCACCCTCAGGTGCTTTCATACAACAGTCCTTATGCTCGGCAGCACAAATCTGAAATTCAAAAAGCTTCTCATTGATAAGATTGAATAGTTCCTTCAATGTATATTCTTTCACCTCAAACTTACAGACCATGGCACCACGATACTCACGCCCCTTACGAGTCCACTTTATCGTGTTGTCACGGAATGAATGAACAATAACCTTGTTTCCGTCAACGGTAAACAAGCCATCATCCTTCATATCTTGAATAAGTCTTTCTGCTTTTGGTTTCCCGATATGCAACTCTTTTCTTAATTTGTATTCCGTAACATTCCACATTACAGAATTGCTATGCTGCATCTTTATCCAAATAGCAACCGCAAGAAGTTCCTTCATGCTCTTGTTTGAAGAGTATGCTTTAAGAAGTTCTATGGTCACATTAATATACTGCATAACATTTAAAAAAAAGAGTCCCGAAGTCTTGGTTGCAGCAAGAACTATGGGACTCATATCTAGTAGGCTTTCGCCTTAAAAGGAGGACTTATTTATCCAGCCAATCTGCAACATTGACGATGCAAAGATAGAAACTTTTTCTGAAACCACCAAATGCTAAAAAGTGTTGAATGTAAATGAAATTGGATTTTTAGGGAAATAGATATACATTAGATATACGAAATGACACAATGTTAATCTAAGTTAAAGTCTTTTTAAAAACTAATTGTGAATAAGATTTAATTCGTATCTTTGTTGTGGGTAAGTTAGTTACTTTGCAAAGATTAACACTTCATTGTTGCTATTTTGTTACTCGCCAAAAGCAAAGAAATTTATAACTATCTATAAATCAGATGTTTAACTAGTGAAATAAATCATATTGGAATAATAAAGATAATTATTTTAAGTTGTTAAACACTTACACATTCTTTTACCACCGTGGTTATCTCTATGCGAAACTCGGTTGGTGTGCCGCAACTGGGCAACTCTTAATGCTTGATTTCGGGTGCAAAAGTACATCATTATTTTGAAACCACCAAATTTTTTCGGGATTATTTTTCCTGTATTTTTCCTTCTTCTAAAGAAGAAGATTTTTCGGGGTAGCAGATAGCAAGGAAATACCCGACTTGATTAGAAGAGATATTATCGACTTGATTGAAGGAGATATCCTTTAATGGTTAAACTTTCCTATATTTGCATTATAATAGCATTATAATAATAAAATTATAATTATCTTTGCACAATGATTATCAGAAAGATATAAGACTATTCAAAGACAATAAAGAAGATAATATACAATGATAGAGAATCCGTTTATTCTG
>ERZ1023674.89-NODE-89-length-26009-cov-55.221006_pt1 | contig 26009 bp, 19 predicted proteins | sample MGYA00380343_ERZ1023674 | MGnify/ENA primary metagenome ERZ1023674 (study PRJEB33179, sample SAMN07448985) | human gut metagenome | biome: Human-gut; feature: Human associated habitat; material: Faeces | host: Homo sapiens | place: India: Bhopal | collected...
GGCATTGCAGCAGTTGAAGGATGCTCACAAGGCAGGTGATGTTGCAGCCATCGATTCAGCTATCAACAACTTGAACACCGTCATGCAGGCAGCTTCTCAGCAGATGTACCAGGGCGGCCAGCAGGCAGGTCCTCAGGGTGCACAGGGCGGCCAGCAGGCACAGCAGGGTGCTAACGATGGCGCTCAGGATGTACAGGACGCAGATTTCGAGGAGGTTAAGTAATCTCTCTCATCATAGAGAAGTTATTAGATTAGCATAAAGATCAAAGGCGTGTAAGGCTCTGAAAATGAGTTTTACACGCCTTTTTTCGTGTCTTTATGTTTTTTTATATATCTGCTTATGGCTTTATCGCAGAAAAATATGTATATTTGCAGGTTATGAAGGGGCGGAAGTTCCAGCAAGAGAAGAAAAAGACAAGTTCTAGTAAAAGAAGGAAAGGAAACGGGATATGGCAAAGAAAAGACCCCAGGTAGCACTGGTTTATGATTTTGACGGGACATTATCTCCCGGCAACATGCAGGAGTTCGGATTCATCCAGGCAACCGGAAAGACGAAGGAGGAATTCTGGGATAAAAACCGGAAGCTTGCCGTGGGCAAGGATGCCAACGGCATTCTTACCTATATGTATATGATGCTGGATGAAGCGAAGAAGAATCATATCTCACTCACCCGCGAATCCTTCCAGAGCTTCGGCAGGAATGTGGAGCTCTTCCGTGGCGTAAGGCAATGGTTCTCGTTCATCAACGAATATGGTGCAAGCATCGGTCTCGATATCAAGCACTACATCAACTCCTCGGGATTGAAGGAGATGATAGAGGGCACACCCATCGCTCAGGAATTCGAGAACATCTATGCCTGCTCGTTTCTCTATAATGAGGATGGTATCGCCTACTGGCCAGCCGTAGCCGTGGATTATACCACGAAGACGCAGTTTCTCTTCAAGATCAACAAGGGCATCCGTCAGGTGAGCGACAACAGCAGGGTGAACCAGTATATTCCCGATAGCAAGCGCCCTATCCCTTTTCCGCGAATGATTTATTTCGGGGATGGAGAAACCGATGTGCCCTGCATGAAGATGGTGAAGGAGCACGGCGGCCATTCCATTGCCGTATATGATACGCCCCAGAAGGAGGCCATGGCGTGCCAGCTGGTAAGGGAAGGCCGTGCCAACTTTATGTGCACGGCAAACTACAGCAAGGGAAGCGTGATGAACATCATCGTGAAGCGAATTCTGGATAAGATCAAGGCGGATTTCGAATTCGACAGATTGATAGAGGTAAACCAGAAGAAGGCGTGGAAGTAGAGACGGAAATATAGGTGAAACGCTGAAACGCCGAAACGCAAGAAAGAAAAAGAAAGAAATATAATATTAATAAATAATTAATGGGAAGAAACAAATACTCAGCAGGAGAAATCAAGGAAATCGGAAAGTTGCTGCGCCTGAAGAATGCCGGCAACCGTTTGCAACAGAAATTGATACGCCACGACCTTCGCGTGGATTATGAATTCAACATCTCTGACTTCAATGAGCCGGGCAAGGCTTTCGGCGAGGAGGAACTGCAGGATGCCATCAAGCGTGGCGCCATCCAGATTCTCGACGATGCCACCATCGAAGCCATGAAGGCGAAACGTGCAAGAGACAAGGCACGTGATGAGGCAGAGAAGCAGAAGGATGCCATCGCCAGCGGTGAGCAAACCGACTGGCAGGAGGCAATGAAGCAGTGGAACGAATGGGAAAGTTCTAAAGAAAAATAAATGTTAGAATCGAATTCCGAAAGAAATTCCGAGGATTTATTGAATTATAAATAAGATAGAAACAAAAAAGAAATATGGCTAAAGTATTGATCAAGACTTCAGAGGGCGACATCAAGGTGCGCCTCTACGACGAGACTCCTCAGCATCGTGACAACTTCTTGAAGTTGGCAAAGGAGGGATATTTCGATGGCACACTCTTCCACCGTGTCATCAAGGATTTCATGATCCAGGGCGGCGACCCTGACAGCAAGGGCGCTCCAAAGGGCAAGATGCTGGGCACGGGCGGACCTGATTACACCATCCCTGCCGAGTTTGTTTATCCACAGCTCTTCCACAAGCGCGGTGCCTTGAGCGCTGCCCGTCTGGGCGACGAGGTGAACCCTGAGCGTGAGAGCAGCGGAAGCCAGTTTTATATCGTTTGGGGTAAGACCTACAAGCAGAACGAGCTGAAGCAGATGGAGAAGCAGATGGGCATGCAGATGGAGCAGAACATCTTCAACCAGCTTGCCAAGGAGCACCATGATGAAATCATGAACTTCCGCCGCAACCGCGACCGTGAGGGCTTGATGAAGCTGCAGGATGAGCTGGTGGATGAAACCAAGAAGCGCTGCAGGGAGCAGGGTTACCCTAAGTTTACCGAGGAGCAGCAGAAGGCTTACACCGAGGTGGGCGGAACCCCATTCCTCGACAACCAGTACACCGTTTTCGGTGAGGTAGAGGAAGGTCTTGACGTAGTAGAGAAGATTCAGAACTGCGAAACCATGCGTGGTGACCGCCCTAAGGAGGATATCAGCATGGAGATCTCCGTTATAGAAGAATAAAAGACATTTCTCGCAGTTTCGTAGAAAAGCTGCGAGAAATTTTTATTCAGTATCAACAACTATTCATTCGTATTAAATAAAAAACAAACAAATCAAAATGAAAAAGATTCATGGAAAAATGATGAAGAGCATCACGGCCAGGAGCCTGATGATGCTTATGGCGCTGGCAGGTTCTAGCTACTGCCATGCTCAGCAAGCCACCATCGTGGTCAGCAATCCAACTTCCACCCCCCGCACGGAGCTCATCTCTCTCAATATGAGCGAGGTGAAGGCGAAGCTGGGCAATGCCACCCCCAAGAAGGGAGAGGCTTATATCGTGAAGAACAAGCGAGGACAGCAGATTGGCTCGCAGATTACCCACGATGGTCTTCTGCTCATAGATGCCAGCGTGCGTCCTCACGGTTCCGCCACTTACTACGTGAGCATCGGCAAGCCTTACCAGCAGAAGGTTTATGCCACCGGCGCTCTCTATAAGATAAGAAAGGATGATATCGCATGGGAGAACGACCGCTGTGCCTACCGCGTATATGGCCCTGCCCTTCAGAAGACCGGCGAGCGCTCCTTCGGCACCGACATCTGGGTGAAGAACACTCCTGATACCGTGGTTTACGAGCGATACGTAAAGGATATGAACGGAAATATCAAGGACAATAAGATGGATGCCAAGGTGAGAGCCTTGCAGAAGCAGGAGAAGGTAGAGAAGAATACAGCAAAGGCAGCTGCTCTTGCCAAGCAAATCAAGGCCCTTCAGGCAGAATCACGAGAGACGGACATCCTCACCTCCTTCCATCTCGACCATGGCAACGGATTGGATCCTTATCGTGTGGGCGCTACCCTGGGATTGGGTGCACCAAGCCTGATGGTGGGCAAGAACCAGGTTCTGCCTTACTGCTACAAGGATTACAGGATATTAGATAACGGTCCGCTCCGCTTCACCGTAGAACTGACTTACAACCCATCTGCCGTAGGCGATATGAAGAACGTGGTGGAGCACCGCATCATCTCGCTCGACAAGGGCAGCAACTTCAACAAGATGACCGTATGGTATGACGGCTTGCCCACTCCTACCGATTTCGCCACTGGTTTCCCAATCCACGAGGAGGATACGGAGACGAAGACCTTCGCCAAGGATTACGTAAGCTATGCCGACCCTACGGATAACATCGAGGTGAACAATTCCCAGGTATATGTGGGCATACTCTTCCCAGAAGGCATCGACAACACCTACTACCAGCTCTTTGATAAGAAGCACGATGGTGCCACCGGTCATGCCCTCGGCTTGAAGCGTGGCTTGAAGAACGGGGAGAAGTACAGCTATTACTTCGGTGCTGCATGGAGCAAATATGATGTAAGGAGCTATGCCGAATGGCAGATTCGCATCAAAGATTACCTGGATGCATTGAAGAATCCTCTCCAGGTTGAGATAAAATAGAAACTTCGAATACTTTTTTTTAACTCACTAGGAAATATTGGTCTCTTCACGGTGTAAATGTTTGTAATCCACGAAGAAAGTTATGTTCCGCAGTGCTGAACTTAAGTTCAACACTGCGGAATACAAGTTCAGCACTGCTGAACATAAGTTCAACACTGCTGAATATAGTTTTTAATTAAGAATACAAGAAATACTCATTCTTCTAAAAATCTTAAATCTTATAGTGCAATCAATCTTACTTCGTCATCTCGAAGCCCATGCGCACGCCATCGTAGTTATCCACAATGCTGCTCACGGCACTCATCGTAGTGCTGCCGGTAAGATTCAGCTTGCTCAGGGTCTTGACCAGGGTGAGCAGCTTCTTCTGCTCGAAGAGCAGGCTGATGCCATTGGTGGTGCGGGTGGCAAAACCCGAAGCACTCAGCAGCAAGCCCTTCAGCTGGATGGCATGCGTCTTCTCATCGAAGGTATAGGTGCCGTTCCATGACTTGCCGTCGATCTTGGCAGCAAAGGTGCCATCGGTCTTGAAGGTAAAGTAGGTATTGCTCTTGCTGAAGCCGAACTTACTGTAGTACTTGCTCAGATCCTCCTCTATCTTGCTGGCAGCAATCTCGCCGCCAGCCTTTGCCAGCAGGTTCTCTGAGGTGAAGGCGCAACCCGGCTTGCTGTACTTCCAGGTATGGGCGCAGAGATCTGCCTGCGAGAAGGTGGCAGAACCTATCACATTGTTCAGAATGCCACTGATGATGCTGCTGCCGGTAGAGCTGCTGCCAGCAGTAGTTTTCTTCTTCGATGTCTTCTTCGATGTCTTTTTAGTTGTTTTCTTCACAGGCATCAATTCAGAAAGTGAAGCCTCCTGAACAGCTTCATTCATTGCGCATACATTGCTGCCGGAAGTGCTGGCAAGCACCAGGGCAGCCATAAAAAATACCTTTTTCATTTTTTACTTTCTATATATTATAATTGTAACTCTCGTTTCAAAAAATGCTTTTTTCATCATTATTTATTATTTTCTTAGACGAAAGAGATGGCGAAAGGTTCAAATATCGTTCAGAAAAAGGTATAAATGTTTCATCTTTTTTGACATACATCAAAAAAGAACGATTATTAGCATAAATTTCTCAAAAAGTATCCCCGAATATGACAGGAAAACCCTATCTTTGCACCGTTAACAAATCACAATAGGTTATGAATGATTTAATTAAGGTCAACACTATGAGTGAGAATATGGCATTGAACAAGTGCCAGGAGATTCTCAACGATCGCCGTGAGGCTCTTGCTTCAAAGGCAAAGAAGAATGACTAAGGGTAACTTTCGCAAGAGAGTGCTCTTGAGAAAATTTACGTAAGAGAGAAAGGAAATTACGTAAAAAGATTATTTTCAGAATGACTCTTTGATACCACAAAGAGAAAAAAGGCAAAAAGTCCCGTTGGCGAGTAAAATCGTTCAACGGGACTTTTTGGATTTCTATGCTGATCGGAATGATATCCCAGCGGGGGGATATTATTCCTGGCTCTTCTCAGCCTTCATGATTACCTCGACATGGTTGCCGCTCTTCATGAGTACATTCTTGAGGAAGTCGGAAACCTGTTCGCCACGGAGGTTCTTCACAAACTCCTTATAGCCGGTATAGTTATCGAAACCGATACCTGTATAGTTGGCAATAACGCCAAGCCAGTAGGCATTGTTCTTCTCATCCACACCTGCCTGCTTCAGGAGAATCTCCTTCACCTTCTGCAAGTCGGCAGCATCTACCTGCTTCTCTACCTCTTCCACACCCTTGAAGAAATAGGTGATGGCGGTATCAGCCTTCTCCGGATTCAAGCCGGCATTGGCGGTAATGCTGATGGCTGCCTTGTCGTCGAAATCGCGGAGCATGCCGAAGGTGGCTCCTGCATGGTAAGCTGCACTCAACTGCTCACGGATGGTGCGCAGATACTGCATCTCCAGCAGTCGGGAGGTTACATCTGCCAGTACCATATTCTGCATAGAGAATGGCAACTTGGTGCTCCATATCTCTGATGCCTGGGTTTGAGGATTAGACATCGCCTTGGTAAAGTTGTTCTTCACCTCGCCCTTGGCGTATGGAATCTCCTTGTTCTTCAGCTTGAAGCCATTGTTTGGCAAGCTGGCGATATACTGCTCAATGAGTGGGAGGAGAGTCTTCTCATCGTAGTTGCCCACGAAGTAGAAGGTGAAGTCCTTGGCATTGCCGTAATACTCCTTGGCAAGCGCCATCAGGCGATCGTAGTTGATGGCGTTGATCTCAGCAGAAGTAGGAATGCGGCCAATCTTGCTACCCAGGTAAAGGGTGCTCTGCAATGAATCCTGATATACCATGTTAGGATTGTTGCTCTGGTTGGCAAGAACAGTGGCAAAGGTATTCTGAAGATTCTTGAACGACTTCTCATCCTTGCTCAATGCTGTCATCTTGAGATAGATGAGCTGCATCAGGGTCTCAATGTCCTTAGGAGTAGAATTACCCGAGAGGCCATGGCTGTAAGGCTTGATGGAGAAGCCTACACCTGCCTGCTTGCCTGCGAGCGCCTTTTCAAGCTCGGTGCTTGAGAAATCGCCCAAACCGCTGGCACCCCAAGCCTCGCTCATCAGCATGATGCTAGGGTAATCGCTCTTCTCGAGAGCAGAATAACCCACCTTGGCATTGGCAGAGAAGAGAATCTCATTATCCTTGAAATCGGTCTTCTTCAATACCACCTTGGCACCGTTGGAAAGGGTAAGCTGCTTGTAACCCAGCTGCTTGTTCTCTACGGTCTTCTTGATCTTGCCTGGCTTAGGCAACTGAGCCATCAGCGGCTCCTGCTTCACGTTGTCCACGTATGCCTCCAGCTTCTCAGAGCGCACCTGCTTCACGATATCGGCAAGCTCCTTCTCGGTAGGATAAACGGCACCCTCTGCCTCGCGCATCAGCACCATCGATACCAGGTTGGTATCGCTCTGGCAAACCAGCTGCTTGGCATAGGCATTGATGGCCTCCAATGGCAGCTGAGGTACTACCATCTTGTAGATCTGACTCTCGTCCTCTACCGATGGGATTGGCTCGTTGGAGATGAAGTTATCCACATACTGGGTGGTAAACTGCTCGTTCTTCATCTTATCCTTGTTGGCAAGCGCCTTGTCAACCTGGCTCATGAATTCATCCTTGGCACGCTGATACTCAGTAGCAGTGAAACCGAACTCATGCATACGCTGTGCCTCGCGGAGAACAGCAGCATAAGCCTCCTTAATCTTTCCTGGCTTAGCCACACCGGTAAGGGTGAAAGCATCCTTTGTGCTTGAAATCAGGTATGAACCATCACCGGCATTTGCCTGGAGATATGGACAGTCTGGCTCCAATGCCTTCTCTGCATAACGGGCAGCAATCATAGAAGAAATCACATTATCCATGTATCCCTTCAGGAGATAGCTCATGTTGCTCTTCAGAGAATCAGGCACAGCATTGTGCTTCATATAAATCTGGAAGAGATCAACCTGCTGCTCCTTATCCTTGTCGATAACATAGATGGCTGAATCATTATCAGATACTTGTACCTTCTCTATCTTAGCGGCATTCTTAGGTACCTTGATACCTGAGAAGAGTTCCTTAATCTTAGCTTCTATATGATTTACATCTACATCACCCACGATGATAATAGCCTGATTGTCTGGGCGATACCATTTGCGGTAGTAAGCACGGAGAGTTTCTGGCTTACAGCCATCGATAACGCTCATCAAACCGATAGGGAAACGGTAGCCATACTTTTCGCCCTGATAGAGCTTAGGAAGTGAACGCTCTATCATGCGCTGCTGACCTACGATACGCATACGGTACTCATTGTGTACCACATCACGCTCGTCATTGATGGCTTCCTTGGTAAGAGAGATACCGTTGCTCCAATCCTTGAGGATGAGCATGCATGAATCTACGGCTGTAGGGCGGGTAGTAGGTACATCGGTGAAGTAATATACGGTTTTCTCTACGCTGGTATAGGCATTGAGATTTCTACCATACTCCACGCCGATGCTCTGCAGGTAATCCTGGAGAGAGTTACCCTTGAAGTGATCGGTACCGTTGAAGGCGAGGTGCTCGAGGAGGTGAGCCAAACCGCGCTGATCATCGTTCTCATTGATAGAACCCACTTTCTGGGCAATGTAGAAGCTGGCTACATGCTCAGGATAACTGTTGTGACGAATGTAGTAAGTCAATCCATTGTCGAGATGACCAATCTTCACATTCTTGTCCACAGGAATGGCTGGCATCTGTGCCATCGCACTTCCCACGGATAAACACAGCAGAAACGCTGCAAAAATCTTTTTTAGTTTCATCTGCTATTGATTTATAAAATTTCTTGTTTCAAATATTCCGCTTGCAAAATTACACAAAATAAAAAAGATTTGCAAGCATTTGGGAGATTATCTTCCCCAATACCTGCAAATCTTAACGTAAAACTAACATTGGAAGCTCTTCATCCACGAACCGCGGTAAAGTCGGATGAGGAAAAGCGTGCCTCTGAGGGTAAGCTCCGTAGCCATCGCAATCCAGACACCTTCCAAGCCATAGCTCTTGGAAAGGGCGTAAGCCAGGGTGAGGCGCACCAGCCACATGGTACCTAGATTGATGGCGGCTGGCTTCCGGGTATCACCCGCTCCCACGCAGACACAATAGGTTACGATGCTCGCTGCAAAGAAAGGCTCGGCAAAGGCCTCGATGCGAAGGCAGGTGGTACCCAGCTCGCGGATGCTCTCCACCGGTGACAGCACACCTATCATCTCGGGGGCAAAGACATACATCACCACTCCCATCAATGCCATCACGAACATGCCCAATCCCACCGTCATATAGGCGAAATTGCGGCAGAGATCGGTACGCCCGGCACCATGCGTCTGCCCCACCAGGGTGGTGGCGGCATCACCGATACCATAACCCGGCATATAGCAGAGGCTCTCGGCGGTGATGGCAAACGAGTGGGCAGCAATGGCGATATTGCCCAATGGTGCCACAATCATGGTGCTCACGATCTGCGCACCGCTCATCAGGACATTCTGTATGGCTATCGGGATACTGATCTTGCAGGCATGGTGCAGGTATTCCTTCACCCACCGGAAAGGTTCCTTGTCCTGACGCAGATTGAGTATCCGGTTACGGCATGCCGTGAGGTAGAGATTGGGCAGCGAGATGCAGATATAGGCAAGCGCCGTGCCGCAGGCAGCTCCCACTACGCCCATCTTCATGACGTAGATGAAGAGGTAATTGAACACCACATCGCAGATGCATATCAGCACCGCCATCACACTCGGGGTATGCATGTTGCCTGCCGACTTGAGCATCATCTCGGAGATATGATACAGGAATACGAAGGGCAACGCCAAACCGAATATCAGAAAATAACGTGAGGAATTGCCCGCAATATCAGCACCGCCACCCAGCCAATAAGGCAGATGGGAATGCACTCCTACACATGCCAGGGTAACACAAAGACTGAACGCCAAACCGCATATCAGGGCATGGCGGAATACCTGACGAGCCTTCACGAAATCGTTGGCTCCGATGAAATGAGCCACCTGCACCGAGAAACCGGTAGCTGCCGCACTGAGCAAACTGCCAATGAGCCAGTTGGTTGACTCGATAAGTCCGATGCTTGCCGAAGCCTCAGCACCCAGATGTCCCACCATGGATGCATCGATGAAGAACATCATCACGGTGGAAATCTGTGCCAGCATGGATGGAATACTCAACCCCACAATGAGATTGAGTTTCTCGCTGCGAGCCATCGCCCTACCCTCGCGTATCGACTCCATCAGATAATCTGTCTTATTCTTGAATAACATATTTTTCTCTTATTAATTGCGTTAACGAAAAAAATGGCGACTCCCGGAAGGAATCGCCACCTTTATTTAATTACATGAATTTCGTACCTTTGTTTTTCCCAAAACTTAACTTCCGCAGAGCGGAACAGTACTGTTTTTTGTCGTCACTGAATAAACAATCTTATTCTTACCTTAACTAACACCTGTCGTCCTTGAATAAACAATCTTTTCTAACTACCTTAACTAAAACCAATAAACCAATGAACAACAATCTTAACTTTACCTAACAACTAAACCTAATAAAATCTATTACCTAACTAAAAACCTAAAACTTATTTTTTCTGATGCAAAGGTACAACTATTTTCTGAAACTGCAATACTTTTAGCCGAAAAAATGCAGAAAACTAACATTTTTTTAATATAGACAGCGTTTTGTGTGCGAACACGAACACTTGTTAACACATCAAAAAGGTATGTTAACACAAAGCGTTCCTAAGAATGCCATCAGATGGCAATCCTAGGAACGCTCCTATTCTATCACCTATATATAATAAGGTGTAAATCCCCCAAAAATCCTACTCTGTAATCCATTCTCCCTTGAGTGCCTGGGCAGCAGCTCTGGAACCCGGTATTACCTGACCCGGACGATAGTAGCTGTCGAGCACTATCTCGAAGCGAAGCATGGAATAGGCAGGGATTACGCTACTCGAACTCTGGGTAGAACCATAAGCCAGCTGATATGGGATATACACCAGCCAATGATCGCCGATGTGCATATTGAGCACGGCTGTGGTAAAACCATCTATCCAGCCACTCGCCAAATTGGTTGTTACCTGAGCAGTGGCCTTGTCGTAGGTACCCTCGAAGGTCTTATCGAATACATAACCTGCAGGATAAGTATCAGTGCCCAGCAATCTGCCAAGATAGCTCACCTTCACAGAATCGGTGTACATAGGGCATCCGCTGCCCTTGCCCTTATCCAAGACATGAACTACGATGTAATCAGCATCCTTGTAAGTCAAAGGCACAGCATTACCATTAGCATCCTTGTTAGGTGTCTGGTTTTGCAGCGACCATTTGAGTAGTACCTTCCATTCATCGCTGCCGTTGGCTTTCTGCTGACGGGCATAAGCCAAAGTATCTTCAAAAGCCTGTTCGTTGCGCTCCTGCCAGTTGGCATACTCATCTACGGTGTTATCATCCTCGCTGCATGATGACAGGGCGAACATTGCCATCACGAGCAAGAAGAGATATTTAGAAATTCTTAATTTCATTACCAAGTTTCTTTAATACGCTGGTGATACTTACGCGATCCTCGATGATGCCACGAAGGTCAGAGATAGCTACGCGCTCCTGCTCCATGGTATCACGATAACGCAAAGTTACCTTGTGATCCTTAGGAGTCTCGTGGTCAACGGTGATACAGAATGGAGTACCGATAGCATCCTGGCGACGGTAACGCTTACCGATGGAATCCTTAGGATCGCCATAGTGGGTATTGAAGTGGAACTTCAACTCATCCACAATCTCGTGAGCCAACTCTGGCAGGCCATCCTTCTTATCCAATGGGAACACGGCACACTTCACTGGTGCCAATGCCTCTGGCAGGCGCAAAACAACACGTGTCTCACCATTCTCCAACTTCTCCTCGCAGTAAGAGTGGCACATCACGCTGAGGAACATACGGTCAACACCGATAGAGGTCTCCACATCGTAAGGTACATAGCTCTCGTTCTTCTCTGGATCGAAGTACTTGATAGAACGGCCGCTGTACTTCTCGTGCTGAGAAAGGTCGAAATTGGTACGGCTGTGGATACCCTCTACCTCCTTGAAGCCGAATGGCATCTTAAACTCGATGTCGGTAGCAGCATTGGCATAGTGAGCCAGCTTCTCGTGATCGTGGTAACGGTAATTCTCATTACCCATACCGAGAGCCTCGTGCCAAGCCAGACGAACCTTCTTCCAATACTCAAACCACTTCATCTCAGTACCAGGCTGGCAGAAGAACTGCATCTCCATCTGCTCGAACTCACGCATACGGAATACGAACTGACGGGCTACAACCTCGTTACGGAAAGCCTTACCAATCTGGCAGATACCGAATGGCAACTTCATACGGCCGGTCTTCTGAACGCTCAGATAATCTACAAAGATACCCTGAGCTGTCTCAGGACGGAGATATACCTTGCTTGTAGCATCGCTGGCAGCACCCATCTGGGTAGAGAACATCAGGTTGAACTGACGGACATCAGTCCAGTTCTTGGTACCGCTGATAGGGCAAACAATACCCTCATCCTCGATAATCTGCTTCAGCATCTCCAGGTTAGGACCCTGCATAGCCTCAGTATAGCGGGCATGGAGGTCATCAAACTTCTTCTGGTTCTCCAGAACGCGAGGGTTGGTAGCGCGGAACTGAGCCTCATCGAAGCTGTCGCCGAAGCGCTTCTGAGCCTTGGCAATCTCCTTGGCAATCTTCTCCTCATACTTAGCCATGTGATCCTCGATGAGCACATCGGCACGATAACGCTTCTTTGAATCGCGGTTATCAATCAATGGGTCATTGAAAGCATCTACGTGTCCAGATGCCTTCCATACAGTAGGGTGCATGAAGATAGCTGCATCGAGACCAACAATGTTCTCGTGCAACAACACCATACTCTGCCACCAGTACTGCTTGATATTGTTTTTGAGCTCAACACCATTCTGACCATAGTCATAAACGGCAGCCAAGCCATCATAAATTTCACTACTTGGGAACACGAAGCCATATTCCTTGCAATGGCTTACAATTTTCTTAAAAACATCTTCTTGTGCCATGATTAAATCTTATTTTTTTCAAATTTTCGGCAAAGATACTCTTTTTTCTCGAAAAATTGTTGTATTTTTGCCATAAATTAATAAAATAAGTATTAAAAGCTATATATGAGCGACGAAATTAAAGATAAAAACGAAATAAATGAGGAAAATACGCCTCAGGAACACTCCGACTACAAGCCGGTGAACCGTTTTGATGCTTCTGCCGTACATCACCTCAGCGGAATGTATCAGAACTGGTTTCTCGACTATGCTTCGTATGTCATCCTGGAGCGTGCCGTGCCTCATATCGAAGACGGATTGAAACCCGTACAGCGACGCATCCTCCACTCCATGAAGCGTATGGATGACGGAAGATACAACAAGGTGGCTAACATCGTGGGACATACGATGCAGTTCCACCCTCACGGAGACGCATCCATCGGAGATGCACTCGTGCAGATGGGACAGAAAGACCTGCTCATCGACACACAGGGTAACTGGGGTAACATACTCACCGGCGACCGTGCAGCCGCTCCCCGATACATCGAGGCACGACTCTCGAAATTTGCCCTGGATGTGGTATTCAACCCTAAAACCACCGACTGGCAACTCTCCTACGACGGCAGAAACAAGGAACCTATCACCCTGCCAGCCAAATTCCCGCTGCTCCTGGCACAAGGTGCCGAGGGTATCGCCGTGGGTTTGAGCAGCAAGGTACTGCCGCATAACTTCAACGACCTCTGCGATGCTGCCATCCACTATCTCAAGGGAGAACCCTTCCAGCTCTATCCGGATTTCCCTACTGGAGGCGCCATCGACGTAAGCAAATACAACGACGGACAGCGAGGAGGCGTACTGAAGGTAAGAGCCAAGATAGACAAGCTCGACAACAAGACACTCGTAATCAGCGAGATACCATTCAGCAAAACCACCGGAAGCCTCATCGACTCCATCACCAAGGCGGTGGAAAAGGGAAAGATCAAGGCAAGAAAGGTGGATGATGTAACATCAGCCAACGTGGAAATCCTCGTGCATCTGGCACCAGGCACTTCTTCGGACAAGACGATGGATGCCCTCTATGCCTTCAGCGACTGCGAAATCAACATATCGCCTAACTGCTGCGTCATCGAGGACAACAAGCCGAAGTTCCTCACCGTGAGCGATGTGCTCAGACATAGCGTTGACCGCACCATGGGATTACTCCGACGCGAACTGATGATCCGAAAGGGCGAGCTGGAAGAGCAGCTCTTCTTCTCCTCGCTTGAACGCATCTTCATAGAGGAGCGCATCTACAAGGAGCGCAAGTTCGAGCAGAGCAAGAGTCAGGACGAGGTAGTGGCATTCATCTACTCCAAGCTGGAGCCGTTCAAGGATCAGATCTTCACCGCCAATATCGACGGCAAGGGAAACGTGGAATACTCCTTCCACCGAGACATCACACGCGACGACATCCTCAAGCTCCTGGAAATCAAGATGCAGCGAATCCTGAAATATAATAAGGATAAGGCGGATGACCTCCTGCTGAAGATCAAGGCAGAACTGGCTGAAATAGAAAACGACCTCGCCCACATGACCGATGTCACCATCAACTGGTTTGAGTATCTCAAGGGCAAGTACGGAAAGATGCATCCTAGAAAAACCGAAATCAGAAACTTCGATACCATCGAGGTGACCAAGGTGGTGGAAGCCAACCAGAAACTCTACATCAACCGACAGGAAGGTTTCGTGGGTACAGGCTTGAAGAAGGATGAATTCGTGTGCAACTGCTCTGACCTCGACGACATCATCATCTTCTACAAGGATGGAAAATTCAAGGTAACCAAGGTTGCCGACAAGATATTCGTGGGTAAGAACATCCTCCACGTACAGGTGTTCAAAAAGAACGACAAGCGAACCATCTACAACTGCGTATATCGTGACGGCAAGCAGGGTGACTACTTCATCAAGCGATTCAACGTAACCGCCATGACACGCGACAAGCTCTACGATATCACCCAGGGCACACCGGGAAGCCGCATCATCTACTTCACCGCCAACCCTAACGGTGAAGCGGAAATCATCAAGGTGACGATGGAACCGGATCTGAGCAAGAAGCGCCAAAGCATCTTCCTGGAGAAAGATTTCTCAGAAATCCTCATCAAGGGACGTGCTGCCAAGGGCAACCTGCTCACCAAGCGAACCATCCGCCGCATCGGATTGAAGAGCCACGGACACAGTACCCTGGGAGGAAGAAAGGTATGGTTTGACCCGGATGTAAACCGCATCAACTATGATGAGAACGGCAGATTCCTGGGAGAATTCAACGATGATGACTCTATCCTGGTAGTACTCGACAACGGCGAATTCTACATCACCAACTTCGATGTGAACAACCATTACGAGGACAACATCCTGAGATTGGAGAAATGGGACGAGCACAAGATATGGACAGCCATTCTCTATGATGCCGACAATGAGGGATATCCATACATCAAGCGATTTACGATGGATGCCACCAAGCGCCATCAGAATTGTCTGGGAGAGAATCCGAACAGCAAGCTTATCCTGCTCACCGATACCCCATTCCCTCGCCTCAAGGTTACCTATGGTGGTGTGGATGCCATCCGACCTGCCGAGGAAATCGATGCCGAGCAATTCATCGCCCAGAAGAGTTTCAAGGCAAAGGGTAAGCGCCTGACGACATGGAAACTGGAAAGCATCGAGGAATTAGAGCCGACAAGATTCCCGGAACCTCCAGCAGAAGAAGATCCTGATGCAGAAGATACAACCGGCGATTCTGAAGGTGCTGGTAAGAATGCTGAAGCTGTAGAGAATCTCGATCCTGATGCAGGAAAAAGCGAGCAGCAGGTAATAGATGAACTGACCGGTCAAACCAATCTCTTCTCTGAAAAAGATTTCGAAGAAGATCAGAAAGACAAAGATTGGTTATCAAGACAATAAAAGAATTCGAAAAGTTTTCGATATATATTTTTTAGGAGGGTGTACTTGGATACACCCTCCTTTTTCTCTATAGATGATTATATGCGTCGCATTGCTGTATATTTTTATTTCTTATACCCCTTCAGTTTCTCCAGACAATAAGCCTTGAAATCATTCCAGTGGTAATAAGGCTCCACATCGCTCTTGATAGGAAGCGTAGCTTCATCCTCGCAGAGCAATACCTTCACCAGCACATCATTCGCCTTGTTGCGATAGAATACAAACTGAAGGTTGGTAGCCATCGGAGTAATCTTATAATCAAACCATTGAGAAGAGATTCTCTCAGGATCTCTGATCTCCTCGCCATATCCATTCAGATCCAGAAGGCAAGTAAGCGGAGTAACCATCGTATCATGACCATATCTCAAGGTAGCACCCGGATGCGGAAGAGCTATGCAGCTATCAGCCTTCTCGATGATATCCATCAGAAGATTACGCTGGGAATATGGCTGAACATTGCCCGTATAAGGAGAATTGCCATACGCCATCTGCCACCAGATATTGGTACTTACCCAATTCTGATACAGCTCCTCCTCAGTAAAGAGATCATAAAGCGAAACCTTACCTCTCAACTCAGTACCCTGGACAGAGCTAGCCATCTCATAAAGCTTTCTGTTCAAGTCGCTCTGGTTGATATTCTGCTTCACCCAAGCCGGGTCATTGAAAAGTTCCTGCATCACTCGGCTATAGTTAACGTGCTTCTGGGCAAACTCCTGCTGCACCACCTTGATGCCCACGCTATTTTTCAAGCTATCCAGGTATCTGTCTCCCTGATTCATATAGTACATATCATGCTCGCTGGCGTCGTGGAAGATATGAAGCTTAGGATTCATGCGAAGCATCTGCTGCAAGCCATTCTCCATAGAGAGGATGCAGCGGATCACCACCGTGCTTCGTGCCTCAATATTCGTATTACCGGCAAAGATCTCAGGAAATCTTTCCATCATTCGCTTGGTAATCCCCTGATGCTGGAGAGCTCCCAGCGGAGTCAACTCGCCATCACGTCCCTTTGCCTCTTCACGAATCAGCTTCACCTTAGCCAGTGTTTCCTCACCCTTGGCAGTCAACTTACCTTCCTGCTTCGCCTTCAACAGGGAGAAATAAGGCACATCATACGCCTGCTTGCCAATCATATAGCGGGAGCCATGACGGCCATAGTGGCTCAGATAGAAAGGCTTATATCCCTTAGGCGCCGGAGTTAACTGCTTCTGAGGCCCGCGATAAGCCACATAGTTACTACCCGAGAGTGTAATGTCTCGCTTGAAATCCTCCAGAGGACTCTGAGCAGACAATGGCATCGCAAAAACAAGAGATGCCAACAATAATAGATTCTTTGTATTCATTGTTACTACATTTTTATTGTATAATTCATTTTTTTCATCATGATTATTTTCAGTTTGCCTGCAAAAGTACCATTATTTCTCGTAAAAAACAAACAAACCCGCTTTTTTCTGCTCATTTCTTCTTTTTATTCGAATATTTATTGTATCTTTGCACTCACAAATGCGCTTGTGGCGAAATTGGTAGACGCGCTAGACTTAGGATCTAGTGGTTTAGGCCGTGTAGGTTCGAGTCCTATCAGGCGCACCGAAGAAAATCCTAACCGCTTGATAATAAGCGGTTAGGATTTTTTATTTCTAAAAATCAGGAAGTTATCATCAACCTACTTACTCATAGATATTGGAAGAAACAGTCGTCACATAACCACGTTTTTTGATTTAAATCAACAAATTCCCATATTTTACAAGAAAACTAGATAAACTATTCTTGTTTTTCGCATATTTCCTATACCTTTGCCCACGGAATTCCAATAAAAGAAACAAAGTATTAATTTCGGTTTAAAAGATTAATTATGAAGAAGATTATGTTGAGCCTTATGATGGCTCTCGTTTCTGTTTGCGCAAGCGCACAGGTTTACATCGGTGGTACTGCTGGTATCTCTAGCAATAAGATTGGTGATGGTGACAGCAAGACTGCTTACAAGCTCATCCCTGAGATTGGTTATCAGTTCAACAACAAGTGGGATGCCGGTATCGAGGTAGGTATCCAGAAGGGCGAAGTTTGCAAGATTTCTCCTGTTGGCGATGCTACTACCTTCACTATTGCTCCTTACGTACGCTATGCAGCAGTAGAGAGCAAGGTAGTTGATCTCTTCTTCGAGGGTACTATCGGTTATGGCAGTGTAAGCAAGGGCGGTGGCGACTTCTACGAGGTAGGCATCAAGCCAGGTTTGGCTGTTAAGCTTACAAAGCATGTTGAATTCATCTCTAAGATTGGCTTCCTCGGTTACAGAGGTTATTCTCCAGAAGAGGGCAAGAGCTCATCAACATTCGGAGTTGACGTAGATGCAAGCAACATTTCTTTTGGTGCTATCTACAAGTTCTAATCTTAGAAAAGCTCATTTACTCATCGTAAATATATCAAGGGCGCAAGCTTTTTCCGCAACAGGAATAGCTTGCGCCCTGTTTTTATGTGAAATCTCATTTTACATGAAACCTCAATAAAGGGCAACTTATATGAAAACCTCAATATAGAGCAACCTTGATAACTCCATCTTTTCTATTCTCAAACACATCGTAAGCTTCCTCTATTCTAGATAACGGAAAACGATGGGTAATAAGAGGAGTGGTATCTATCTTGCCCTGTGCTATCAAGCTCAGGATTTCCTCACAATCACAGCCATCTACTCCACCCGTCTTGAAAATGAGATTCTTGCCATACATATCAGGAAGCGGAAGCATCTGGGGCTTATCATACATAGCTACAATAGTAACGATGGCATTAGGACGGGCACACTTCCATGCCAACTGGAAGGTATCCGAACCACCAGCTACTTCCATCACCACATCGGCTCCACCATGCAAACTCTGCTCCTTGACGAAGGTTTCGCAATCTTCCGGTTCTACCACAAGAACCTGCGGATAATGTTCCTGGATAAATGCTCTCCTGGCTTCTGATTTCTCGCAAACGATGATTTTTCCAGGATTCTTCAGTAAGGTGCAGAGCAAACAGCAAACTCCCGTAGGACCTGCTCCGATAATGAGAACCGTATCTCCTTCCTTAATTTCCGAGATTCGGGTTGCCCAGAATCCAGTGGCAAGAATATCGCCAACAAAGAGTGCCTGCTCATCGCTCACCGTATCAGGAATCTTATTCAATCCGGTAGTGGCATACGGAACTCTGACGTATTCCGTCTGGCCGCCATCTATCCTGCACCCCAACGCCCAGCCACCGTGAGGAGAAGTACAGTTGTTGACGTATCCATGCTGGCAGTAGAAGCATTCGCCACAATAAGTCTCCACATTCACCGTTACTCTATCGCCCGGCTTCACATGGGTAACCTGCCCGCCTACTTCTTCTACAACACCCACCATCTCATGCCCCACGGTAATACCAGGTACGGCACGAGGCACTGAACCATGCTTGATATGCAAATCGCTGGTACAGATACTGCTCATTGTTACTCTCACTATAGCATCCTTGGCATCCTTGATGGTAGGTTTCGCTTTCTCAACAAAAGCGAATTCTCCTTTTTTAATATATGTAAATGCTTTCATCGTCTCTAGTTTATTAATGTTCTATCGAAAATGCAAATATACAAAAAATATTCATAACATCATACGTTATGCCAACTTTTTATGCTTTGTTAAAATTAGAGTTTTTTTAACGAGAAAATACTGAAAATTCACAGAATATATATATCTTTGCAGTATTATTATAACATCATATCACAAAAAAACATTCTATATGAATAATTACAAGAATATCAAGGCAAAGGTTCTGCGCATTGATGAAGAAGAACATAAGTTCGTCATCGAAGTAGAAAACAGAATTTACAAGGTAGGACAGATTGACTTCCAAAGGAGGCAACCCGCCCCTAAGACACTTGACTGTCTGATGATTACAACCCATCTAGGCAAGGTTTTCATTTCCCAGAACATAGAACATCTCATGAGAAAATATTATAAGGAAAATGATGAGGTGGATTTCAAGATCAAGATGACATTAGGTGATTTCTATCACCTGGAAGACGAATACGGCTTCACGGCAATGTTGAAAAGGGATACCATCATCAATGCAGCGCTCACTCCTAGAGTAAGATGCAGAGTGATGAAGTTCCGCCAGAAATACATGGAGGTACAACTCGTAGAAGTATTGGGCGCCGATAAGTCGGAGTTTTCACTTTCAGATAAAGATTTTCGTGAAATCATAGGTGATGAAAACTGGAATACCCCTGAGTTCAGAAATCTGATGCTCGGAGATACGCCTTCTGACATCTTCGACCTGGAGTGCCACCGATGGATAGCTGGCATCTCCAATCATCTCAGCCAAGATGAATTACAGACATTACTCCTGCAGATTCATTCCCAATGCATCGAAACGCTACAGGGAGAGTATCTCCTGCCCCGATGCAAGGAAGCCGAACGCATGCTGCTCGAACAGCGATTTACCGATATCATCGAACTGATATCTTACTACATTCAAGCCATCAGAATATTAAGAGAGGGAAAGGCCGAGCATACCATCAGCCAGATTCTTTCCACTCTATCCACTTGTGCCTATATCTACCATCCACGCAAGCAGTTCTGTATCATGCAATGCATCTTCATGCTCGACTTTTCGATTATGGAAAAACTCATCACGTCTATCCTGACCACCCTTCGCAGCCAGCAGGTATATCTTTGGAACAGAAAACCCTTTCAGATGCAATGGCTCAAACTGTTACAAAGCTATGTAGAGAATATCTATCACCAGACAGACAGACTCTCCAGCGATGCAACAACCAAGGAAACCATGATTCAGGTTTTGACCATCGAGCTGATACTGGGACGTCATGCATCGCATAAGATTTACGATAACTCATTGAATCAGGCATTGCTCTATCGCTTGGTTTCGCTGATGAATGTAAGCGACCCTAACAAGACTCTCCAGAAAGCATTCCTTTCTCTCTTCACTCCGACAGAATTCAATGCTGCCCTTCCTTTCAACAGCGATGACGCATTCGTCCTCGCCAATATGCTCTGCTCCCAACAGGACAATGAAACCGTGGAGAGTTTTGAACCTGCCAAATATGAGAATGAAACAACCCTCCTCACCGTCAACGAGCAAGCTATCACCATACAGCCAAAGGATTTGGATAAAGAGAATGTATATATGCCTCTCTCTTCACGTATGGGATTATGGCATGGACTTTCCATCCGCCTGGACGAAAAACCACCGGTAAAACTACGTGGAAAAGTAGGTACTACCATCGAACACTATAAGGAACTGTGGGAATACATCAACCATTCTCTATTCTCCCAAAAGCGTAAGTCCTCAAAAAAGCAAAACAGAAAACTCTATATAGATGATGAAACGACCATCATCGTAACCAAACAATTGGCAGGACAGCTCTTATTTGAATGCAAAGTAGTAGAAGAAGGTTGTGAGGGAGTGGGAACGTTAGATGTTTTAAACGATGTTGTACCTTTCTTCCCAGGCGACATCAACACCCAGTCGTTTGAATATCAAGGGATGCCCCTCTTGTTGCATGCCTACGTAAAAGAAGTCAATAATGATGGAAGTTATGTCTTTGCCATGCGTGATATGATCAGCGAATACGCAGACGACGTACGAGTAAACGATCTGTTTTATAACTCTCGCCTCACCTGTCTGCTCTTCAATCAGGTATCCGACGTACCTCGTGTTCCTGCCGTAAGCAGCGAAGGCTTTTCTGTTTCCGTATGTCCTGCCCCTGGCATGACTCTCGATGATTTGAAAAAAGGTATGGTGATAGAAGTTGATAACATCACGGAAGGAACCAATGGTTATCTCAACGGCACCTTCCTGCGGGAATCACCGGAAAGCCGATTCAGTCTTGCCGATGCTTTCCATCAGCTGATGCTGGGGTATGCAGCACATGAGGTTTACAATCCAAAGAATGAAAAGGATGAATTGGCTAATGCGATGCCTATAGAGAAAGTATATGTATCGGAAATGATGAGCATCATAGATGCCAAAGCCACCCTAGAAGAAGACAAGATCAAGGCATACAACTATCTCAATTTCTGCCGACTTCTTGCCATCATGCTCGACAGCAAGGAGAGAACCAGTTATTACGATAGTCGACTTACGCTCCTGGAGGTGCTCAACGACTTTGCAACATTAGATAAGGTAGATATCAACAAGATTGAGCATATCGCCGAAAAGGAACCGGAATTGTTTGAACGCAATGCCATCCTTCGCCACGACTTTATGCAATTGCGTATCATCGGTTGTCTGGATAGCGAGGAACACTACGAAGACCTGTACCATTGGAGCTGTCTTACAGAAGATCCTCACCTGCAGCAACTGGCATCGCTCGTGCTCTCTCATAACTTCGTGAAGAAATCGGGACTTCTCACCCAAGCCGGTGATATCCTCGACAAGATTCGCGCTCTTCTGAAACTCCACAAGTCATCTTCCAACAAGAAGAACTATGGCAAGGAAGATTTCCATACCGAGTTCAAGACATCCATCATCTATCCGGAAAACTCTATGCGAGTGGATGTGCAGGCACAAACCGTCAAGATTATGCAGGAAATATGTGCCTTCCTCAATGCCGAGGGCGGCCATCTCTATCTGGGCGTATCGGATATTGGCTATGAAATGGGATTGGAAGAGGACTTGAAGAACCCGCTCTTCAAAGGCTCCAGAGATAAGTATGAGGTATATGTCAACAATCAGATTATCTATTATCTCGGTCAGGAAGGAGCACATTATATACATACTCACTTCGATACGGATATCAGCAATGCGGTACTCATCATCGACATCGAGCCATGCCCTACACCTAAAGCCGTAGGCAATGTATATTATGAACGCATGGGTACATCTGCGCGCAAGGTAAACGAAACCTATAAGGACAAGTTCCTTGCCATCAGAAAACAATGGGCAGAAGAGCACATTCCGCATGCTGTGGTTACACAGGAAGAAATGCCGACTGCGTTAGAAAACACTCTAGCCATCAAGGAGCCAAAAAACTCCACCAAGCATGTAGAATCTGCTCCTATCACCGACCACATCCAAACCTCACGTCTGCGCAACAATGCATTGCACGATTACGAGGAAGGCTACCGCCCTATCACGGCAGTCATCTGTCTGATGGACACGGACGAATACAAGATACTGGATGAAGACGACTGGCAGGATTATCGCCTGAAACTGGCTGTTCATGAAGACGAAGAAGAAGGATGGCTCATTCTTGTCTATGAAAGCGGAAAGGTATGCAAGGTTTCGATGGCAGAGCTCTTGCAGAGAGAACGGGGCAGAGCATTCAAGCGTTACGCTGGCGAAAAACTCATCTTTGCGTCCGTCGCCTCAGACAAGGACTCTGTATGTGTGGGATTCATTGACGGCAAGACCAACCATTACGTCAGATTTGATGATGTTGACAGATTCGAACATGGCAAGATGCAGGCAGAAGGTACCCTCCCTATGGATGTACCGAATGCCGGCGTTCATTATGTAGAAGTTATTGCGCAGAATCAAGTACCTGTCAATAGAAACATTGGTAGAAAGACCATCGGATGCATCCTGAAAACCGTAGAAGGAAGAAGATGCATGGAAGTTCTTCCCGACTGTAATTTGAAATAAATAGGTTACACCATCATTTTTTCCAGTTGCGCCTGTGCCTTTCTCATATCCTGCTCAAAACTTACATGGTCGAGAAGGAAACCATCTCTTCCATCAGCAAGTTTCTGATAAAGCTGCGGATTCATGCCATCCACATACTGGCTGATAGCATATTCGATATCATCACGCTGCGTGGGATTGGTAGAGAACTCATAGACACGAAGCTTCTGATGAATAAAGCAATAAGCCGACTCTATACAGTCTTGAGAGATACTGGATAGAGAGCAACTGTCTTGATTGGTACTGTCTCCAAAATGGGTGAAGCCCTCTTTACCGAGGGTTTCACCTTTGTTTATATATTGATTCATATTCATTATTTCAATCCCTTCATTGACAAGGCAATGCGCTTACGCTTCAAATCCACTTCTGTCACTCTCACCATCACATGCTCATGGAGCTTCACCACTTCACTAGGGTCACTGATGTAGCGGTTTGACATCTGTGAAACGTGAACCAATCCATCATTGTGAACACCTATATCTACAAAGGCGCCAAATTTGGTGATATTGGTTACGATGCCAGGCACTACCATACCCTCCTGCAGATCCTCAATGGTCTTGATGCTTGCATCAAACTCAAATTTTTCAACCTCTCCACGAGGATCCAAACCAGGTTTGTCAAGCTCAGCCATAATATCCATCAAAGTAGGCATACCCACCTCAGTAGTGACATATTTCTTAATATCTATTTTCTTCTGCAAATCCTTATCTTCCACCAGCTGCTTCACGGTGACTCCCTGATCTTTCGCCATCTGCTCAACCAAGGCATAACGCTCAGGATGCACGGCACTGTTATCCAAAGGATTTCTAGCTCCAGGAATACGGAGGAAGCCAGCACACTGCTCGAAAGCAGAAGGCCCCAGACGTGGCACTTTCTTCAACTGCGCACGCGAAGCGAAGGCTCCATTCTCCTTACGGTATTCCACAATATTCTTGGCAAGAGTAGGACCGAGACCACTCACGTAGGTAAGAAGATGCTGCGATGCGGTATTCAGGTTGACACCCACCGAGTTTACACAACTCATCACCACGGTATCCAAGCTCTTCTTAAGCTGTGTTTGATCCACATCATGCTGATACTGTCCTACACCGATGCTCTTAGGATCAATCTTTACCAGTTCGGCAAGCGGATCCATCAGTCGTCTGCCGATACTTACGGCACCACGCACAGTGACATCCTCATCAGGGAATTCATCTCTGGCAATCTTGGAAGCAGAATAGATAGAAGCACCATCCTCACTTACTACATAGATATCCACAGGGTGTGGATAACTTATTTCGTGCAACCAGTCACTCGTCTCGCGACTTGCCGTACCATTACCCACAGCCATCGCTTCTACCTGATACATCTTCACCATACGCAGGATAGCAGAAGTAGCCTCATTTTTCTTATTACGAGGAGGATGAGGATAAACGATTTCATGATGAATCAGATTACCTTGTGCATCCAGGCAACAAGTCTTGCAACCGTTGGCAAAACCAGGATCCACCGCCATCACACGCTTCTGACCTAAAGGAGCAGCGAGCAAGAGCTGGCGCAGGTTCTCAGCAAAAACCACAATTGCCTCTTCATCCGCCTTCTGCTTACTGAGAGCAGCAAATTCAGTCTCAATACTAGGCTTCAGCAAACGCTTAAAGGCATCATCCACCGCCTCGCCTATCAGTGTCTGGCACTCACCATATCCATGCACATAGTGGCGCTTCAACTTATCCTGGCACTGCTCGTCATCGGCAGAGATACTGATACGGAGGAATCCGGCAGCCTCACCACGGCGCATAGCCAACAGGCGATGGGAAGAACATTTCTTCAAAGGCTCTGAGAAATCGAAGTAATCAGAGAAACGCTGAGCTTCCTCCTCATCCTTCTTCTTAGCCACCACCTTAGAAGTGATGATAGCACCACGACGGAACTCGCCACGAATCTGGTTTCTGCTTTCCTCGCTCTCGCTCACCATTTCGGCAATGATATCCTTAGCACCCTGCAGGGCAGCATCAGCATCCTTCACCTTGTCGCCTACAAACTTCTTAGCAGCCTGCAGCGGGTTGCGTTCACGCTGGAAGAGGAGCACCTGTGCCAAAGGTTCCAAGCCTGCCTCACGGGCAATCTGTGCACGGGTTCTGCGCTTAGGCTTGAAAGGAAGGTAGATATCCTCCAGTTCTGTGGCATCCCAACAGTTTTCGATACGCTCTTTAAGAGCATCTGTCAGTTTACCTTGCTCATCAATAGTCTTCAGGATGGTTTCTTTTCGTTTCGCCATTTCCTTCAACTTTTCGTTAGCCTGAGCGATAGCCTCGATATTCACCTCATCCATATTTCCCGTTTTCTCCTTACGGTAACGGGAAATAAAAGGAATGGTGCATCCCTCTTCAAGAAGCTCCAATGTATTCTCGACAGCCTGCTCACGTAATTTGAGTTGGGCTGCTATAATCTTTGTAAATTGATTCATAATTAATTTTTATTTTTGTGAATGCAAAGATACAAAAAAGCCTCAGAAATCTTTCGAAATCTGAGGCTCTTGATAAAAGAAGGCGGCTACCTACTCTCCCGCATTGCATTGCAGTACCATCGGCGCAAGTGAGCTTAACTTCTCTGTTCGGAATGGGAAGAGGTGGGACCTCACCGCAATAACCACCTGATAATGGGGTATGACGTATTTGCACACAAGCAAAACAAGATAATGAACTGAATATACAGTTGAAACTATGAACTTTCCTAAAGAAAGTGTTCGGGCAATTAGTAATGCTCGGCTTTGACATCGCTGTCTTTA
>ERZ1023674.93-NODE-93-length-25744-cov-52.200670_pt1 | contig 25744 bp, 26 predicted proteins | sample MGYA00380343_ERZ1023674 | MGnify/ENA primary metagenome ERZ1023674 (study PRJEB33179, sample SAMN07448985) | human gut metagenome | biome: Human-gut; feature: Human associated habitat; material: Faeces | host: Homo sapiens | place: India: Bhopal | collected...
CTCACCCTTACCATATACTGGCAATGGCTTGCGATGACGGATATTGTTGATAAACAACGGAATCAACTTCTCAGGGAACTGGTATGGACCGTAGTTGTTAGAGCAGTTGGTTACGATGGTAGGCATACCGTATGTATCGTGGAAAGCACGGACGAAGTGGTCTGAGCTTGCCTTAGATGCAGAGTATGGAGAGTGAGGATTATACTTGGTAGTCTCTACGAAGAACTCCTCGCCGTAAGCCTCGTGGTTCTTACCGCTGGATGCCTTGGTAGTGAAAGGAGCAGGAACGCCCTCAGGGTGAGTCATCTGCAATGCACCGTAAACCTCATCGGTAGAGATGTGGTAGAAGCGCTTGCCCTCGTAACCCTCTGGAAGACTCTCCCAGTAAATCTTGGCAGCCTGGAGCAGAGACAGTGTACCCATCACATTAGTCTGAGCGAAAGTGAAAGGATCCTTGATACTTCTATCTACATGGCTCTCAGCAGCGAGATGGATGATACCATCAACATGCTCATCCTGCATCAACTTTAAGAAACTATCGAAGTCGCAAATATCCATCTTAACAAACTTGTAGTTTGGCTTATCTTCAATATCTTTGAGGTTTGCCAAATTACCTGCGTATGTCAACTTATCAAGACAGATGATATTGTATTCTGGGTACTTATTTACAAAAAGGCGTACTACGTGTGAGCCGATGAAACCAGCACCGCCCGTGATAATGATATTCTTCATCTTCTATAATGTTTAATGTAATTAGCAAGATGGGTATCGATGAAGCCGGTACCGCCAGTGATAATATAGATCATTATTAAATATCTCCTATCAATTATTTACGTTTTTTGTTGACTCTCGAAAGATAATTATCTCTTGCTTTATCTTTTCTTAAAGAGCTGATGGTTTGGTCTTTTTGTTCAGACTCTTTTCTTAATTGCTCATTTTCTTTCTCTAAAGATTTGATATATATACGGTCAGCCAATTCTCCAGTGTAACTCTCTATACCTATTTTTTTAGCATTTTCCACGATACAATTAATATTTTCCAAGTCATCATGATTAACTATCCATCTCTTAAGTGATTGGTCTAGCTTTCTTTTTAGCTGGTAAACATTGGCTCCTTTTAGATTTAATCCAAGCTCGACAGCTGTATGTACATCTTCCCATGTTTCTTTAGCAGCATAAACCAAAAATGGATTATCAAATAGGCACAAAGTTTTGGAATCATCAAATTGACCGATAACACCTAAAATGCTAAGCAATACATTGGGATTTGTACATACTTCTTTTTGAAGATTATATTTTCTAGCACATTTGTCTGCACGACTTGATGTTGTAACAAAATACAAATCATTCTTCAAAAACTCCTTACTACTATATGGAGATGAGTTATTCCCTTTTAATCGCTCTGCAATCCCCAAATAAATATAAGCATCAGTTTCTGCGATAGACCTATTATCGCTTTCTGATCTACGTGAGCCTTTGGGCGTAAATCTAGTCTCGAAGAAAATATCTTCTATATATTTGTCTATTGTGTCATTATCTGCGATATTATACTCGTCTTTTCTGTCTACTACACTACATTCAAATTGTAGATTTTTAAATTTATCTTTAAGCAATTGCTTGATTAATTCTTCGGGGGCCTCTTCATCATAATAGTTACCATAATAAACATCAAAAGAAGCGTATTTCTTTTTAGATTTACAATAGTCTTCAACAAAAACATTCGAAATGTTTGAGAGCAATATATCTTCAGGAACAGTATTGATGGAGGATTTGTAATAATTATAGCTGTTTTTAGATGTTTTCACATGTCGAACAACTTCCTTTAATATAACAGGTGGAACGTAAACTGAGCATTGACACTTTAGCAAAGTTCCCACTAAGTTCTGATATTCATTACTAAATCTTGTATTACTAACGAGACAATGTAATACCACCTCTGTATCCAGTATAAATTCTTTCTTCTTAAACTGGGTTAGCTCAAAAGAATTCAGAGTCGGGTCCAACTGTGCTATTTGGGTAAACACATAAGCTTTAGCCCATTTCTTCAAAACGCCATTTTTGAATCTCACCTGTTCATCTATAGCCTTACTCAACGCAAGTATTAAGGCATCAGCCTCATTAATATCTAAATCTTCCCTCAAATTCTTAATAAAAGAATCTTTATCTAGATTATTATCTTCACTTCCTAGCATGTCAAGCCCAAATAATCTAAAGAAATAAGTTAAGGCATCCTTAATTTTACTTTTAAGTTTTAACTTGTCAGAAACAAGTCTACCTTGATTAAGTTTCTTCGTTTCTTCAACTATAGCATCTATTAGTTCGCTTGTCTTATTTAACATATCAGCATACTCAGTATCTATAGTCTCCTTGGTAGCTGAATTAATTTCAAACTTACCTGTTTCCTTATTCTTTTTCAAAAATTTCTTTTTGTTTGTCAGGTTGTCTAAATAGCTATTTACTGCTTCTTTGGTTATAAGCTTTCCAAAACGCTGCTTAAACTGTACACATATGTCATCTGCACCCATCGGTCCTTCTGCCATAATCAAAGAAGATATAACCTGACTTAAGAATTGAGTCCTACTTCCTTGCAACTCTTGATTAATACCAAAAGCCAAAGAACTTCTTAACAGGGCTGTCTCTAAACCATTATCAGAGGAAAATAAATCTGCATTCATAACAAATAGGATTTTGCTTTATCTATTATCATTCTATAATCTATCTTTTTTTGTGGATACACTCCTCGCTTCAAAGTAATGTCTAGTTGTTCTTTCTGATTTATATGAATGAAAACAACCATATTATCATCACTAATTTTCTGTGAAAAAGAAGTAGAAACCGTTTCTTCTTTAAAACCAAACAAAAGCATATGGTCTAAATCCTTTAATGTTGCAAGATTACCGTTTTCAAAGAGGCTTAAAACACAATAATTATACTGTGAATGGAGCAACCCCAAACGATTAAATATCACAAAAACTTTTATCATTGGAACATTTTTCGCAAGCATAAAAGAATGGTCAGGAAATTCAATTCTCTCATTCCTGATGTCACGTTCTAGATCTGAAACTATATATTCCAACTGGCGAATATTTAAGTCATTTATTTTTTCTACCATAGTATTTTTACTTGCCAAAGCACTTTTTAGGACATCATCATCAAAATGCACCAAACTCTCAATACTATCTATTAGCTTATCAGAAACTTTCTTTCGAAAAGAATAGAAGAAAGGATTACTTGAAGTAAATTTGGAGATATAACCATTGAAGTTTGCTTTCTCTCCATAAAAATGAAGAAACAAAGCATTCAACTTTATATAATCACAGACTATTATCGTCTTATCAAATCCGAATTTGTTTTTTCTTATTCCAAATCTTTCTTGCTCCTCAAATGAAATAAATTGTCTGTCAACATGAGCCGATAAAATGTTGAGAATTCTGAAGATATGAGCAGGATCTAACCTATCTAAGTCTTCTACACAAAGTACGATTTTTCGGTCAGGATACTTTTCCTTATATTTCTCAATAAAACTAGAGATAAGAAAAGACATCATGTCAAATTCATATATTTTACCTTTTCCTGTTCTAAACGCAGCAAGATATTCATTTATTTTGTTCTCTGTCTTTCCTTCTTCAAATTTCTTCTTATAATCATCGAATCCAGCTTTAATCTTATGTAATACATTCCAAATAGATGTTGCTGTCAAAAATTTATTTACGACCGACTGATCTAGATTCAAAACTTCCGTCAAAGGCATAAGGTCTTCAATTTCAAGATTTAAATTACTAGAATGCAATAAGTAGTAATAAGCATAGATACCATCAGGAATAACTATATCTTCACTCACAAATATGTCATTTGCTATCAATTGTACCAAGATATCTCTCTTTATGAGTTCAAAGACATCGTAGTTCTCAACCACTTGATAGTTTACGGGATATAAGGTAATGAAAACATAATCATTATTATAGTCTTTTTGGAATTGGTTCAAGAAATAACTCTTACCATCACCAAAAGGTGCAGAAAAGATTACACGATCATTCTTTTTTAGATGATTATCAAAAACTAGAAGTTCTTTATCAATAGGAATATTCATAAAGTAACATATTAATCAATATTTATTCCATTCTTCTTAAATTTCTCATACTTCTCTTCAACGAACTCTTTGATTTCTCTTTCGAATCTCTCTTCAGAGAATCTTTCAGCCCATTGACGACAATCAGCAGGAGCAAATAGCAGTGACCCCATTGCCTCAAACTTATTGATGGCTTCAACCATTGTATCAAAAGTCTGCTCTATAAAGAACAATTCAGTTTTTCTTTCATTTACAGTTTCTAGTGAACCACCATGGCCATATGCTATAACAGGATACCACTGCATTGAGCCTCTATATGAATCATGCCAAAATTCTCATCAGCAGCCTAAACCTCGCTGTACTTGTATTCATACAGGCGAATGTCCTTGCCTACCTTGGCATTACCATCCTCATCTTGCGGAAGCAAGGTACGAAGGGAGCCCAGGTACATCCTGCCCTCCTGAATCCACACCTACTTCTGGCGGTCACATCCCGCACAACCATGGCGAAGACCTTTGATGGTCCGCCACCCCTAGAGCGTAGCGGTTCTGAGCACCGGAGGGCGGTTACATCCTTCCTTCTGAGGAAGAAGGCTTGGTTAGAGGTGGAACTCCCTTTGGCTAAAGGGAGACGGAGGAATTCGAAAAAACTTCTTTAAAGGTAAGGAAGGTTTCTGTCCCATATGAGGGGAACCGAAGGAGGTGTAAAGACTATTGAAGGTAGGTTCTCGAAAAGACACCCCCTATCATCCTCAGGGTAATAAAAGTAGTTATTTCTCATTCTTCATCCTCCAGAAGAAGTGCCATATCCTAAACAAAGGCTCGCATAGAGCCTCAGCAGGAAAATACCTCACTAGCCTCATATCCCTATACACCCTTTGGAGATTATGTCCAAGCTGTGACCAACCAAACCGATTCCGGGCATCATGCCTTCCGAAGTTCCCGGCTTCCAGCACCTCATTCAGCACAAACTTACCATACTTCTCATTCGGAGGAACGATAAGCCGAGAGGCAGGCATGCCGAACACCTCCTGCATGATATACATAATGGCACCGGCAAACTTCCACAATCCCAACTCCTTCAATTCCTTCTGCAAGGAAGTTAACATTTCACAGTTAACACTTAACATTGAAAGAACATAGTAGTAATCCAGAAGCTGCCTTAGCCCAATCCCCTCATTCATCAGATGAGCATAGATATGAGTCAACTGGAAGATGAGATTGAATTCCACTGTCGGAATCGCAATCTCCCCTTGTTCTCCCAACATCACCCGATGCGAGAACTGCTCCTCCTTCACCCTCTCATAATATTTCTGAAGCTTTTTGTTATGCCAGAAGCACAGCAGGAAGCTAGGCCGATAATGCACTTCAACCTCCACACCCTTATACGATGGGAACTCGATGTGGTGATAGCACGCCTTTTCATGAGGCGAGATAGAGCGGACAAAGGAGATAACCCGTTTATCTCCACCTTCCACCCAGATATCAATATCACCAGGAGTCCGGGAATAAGGATTCGGATACATCAATGCATTCCCCTGCCCTTTCAGGATGCAGGTTCTGAATCCCTTTTTCCTGAACCACTCAGAAACCTGGATGGCAGCATCGTTCAGCCTCACATTCGCCTTCTCCAACATTTGACTTTCCGCCATCCATTGGAGCAGCAGTTCCTTCTTCATCCCTACATGTTCCGCAGGTAGTTTCTTGATACCATCAAAGAGAACACCCACTAGGCATTGCTTCTTGGCAATACGATATAGCTCCTTCCAATCCACCTCCTTCAAAGAACCAGGTACTTCCTCAGCAGAACCAATGCAGAATCGCAAGAAATCAAAGAAAATCTTTTGTTGTTTCAACATAAAGTTGTACTTTTGCACGCATGAAACAAGCCATACGTATCATATTGTCCTACATAGCAGCTATCATCCTCCTTCCGATAGCCTTACTATGTAAATTCTTCCGAAGAAAGTAATCCTACTTTTTTCGGAAAGGATCCTTGTATATTCCCAAGAGCTGCTTACCGAAGTAATAGAAGAACTGCATGTCATCCACGAAGTAACGCTTGAAAAGGCGCTTTGGTTCCTTCATGCAACGATAAAACCATTCCATGCCGATTTTCTGCCAAATCTTAGGCGCACGTTTCAATGTTCCAGCTTCGAAGTCAATGGTAGCACCCAGAGCCATGAACACCTTTACTCCAGGCATCTTATCACGATACTTCATAATCCACTTCTCTTGCTTTGGAGCACCCACACCAACGAGCAGTACATTTGCACCACTCTCGTTTACGATGCGAACCAGCTCCTCACATTCATCCTCATGCTTCTCGAAGCCAAAGGAAGGGGAATGAGCACCTACTACCATCTGGCGACCTACCTTCTCATTGATACGTTCCATCGCCTTGACAGCAATTCCCTCCTTGGCACCAAGCAAGAAAATCTTGCAGTCTGCATCATCCTTATGATACATATAATAAGAGGTGAAGAAGCTAGAACCCGGAATCGCTTCCTTGATTGGAGTCTTCAACAACTTACCGAACAGGTAGAGGATCTTACTGTCACACACCACCCATTCAGATTTCTGATACACATCATAAAACTCCTTGTCCTTCTGAAGCTTAATCAGATGATCAAGATTAGGAGTCACAAGAACACCCTCCTTCAAGTTCTCCAGGAGTTCCTGACGAGTAATGTTCTGAATATCTATATTTAATACTTTTACAGTTTCCATTGTATATTGAGTTAGATAAATTTATTTTAATAATGAAAGAACAATACTATATATGACAAACAAATCTTATATTTTCATAAAAGCAATAAAATTTGAATCATTTATCAAAATATGCAAGAAGCTATGATTTTATACAAAGCCCTAGAATATCATATCTTTGAAGATTCTATCATTTTTTCAATTTTTTCCTTATTTATAAAAGATAGAATGCCATACACAAAATACAAATGGTTAAACCAATTTACAATTATTGTTGTTAAAATCCAATACAACAACTGCCCCGACACACTTAGCCATTTTATGGGTATATCTGGAATAAAAAGATTTCCCAAATAATAGACAACAAATATAATAACAAAGTAAACGATGCCCCACGTTCTCATCTTGAATAATTTGGCCTGAAGTTCTTTTTTATGTAACTTCTCTTGCAACTCTGAATTTACTAATTTTTGCAGATCTAACTCTTCCGATTTTTCTATGAAAGACTCATCAAGTTTAGAATAGCTTTCTATGTGTTCTTTTAAATCTTCTGTTGATAAAACTAGAAGGCGTTCTGCTTCTGTCTGGTCAATAGCCCCCTCAGCCATACGGAGACACAAATTAGCGACAGACTTTTCTGATATATTATGTTGTTCCTGCAGCTTTGCAATTTTATCTTGCAATCGACTTACAACCTTACCAGATGGATAACGACCTGACCTGTAGTTTATAACATTAGCAGACAAACTTGCAATCGCTAACATATGTCTATTATTTCCCATAGGTAAAGATGGATTCGCCAACCATAGCAGAACTAATAAATCAGAAGCTGTTATACTGATACGTTTCCACACAGGTTTATCTTTTTCTTTCCAATTTACAGAAAAAGAATTATTTAAGAACCAACAATTTACATCATTAAACTCAGTTATGGCTTTTCCTTTACGCTTATAAGATACATATTCTTGAGCTAGCAAATCATTAAAGGCACTATCCTTATTACCTCTCAACTTTGTTAGCTTGCACAAATCTGAAGATTTTTCTGTTTTCTCGATAAGATGGCGTATGCTACTATTATAAATAATAGAAATTCCCTTGCTAGACAAATCGTCTCTGAGATTATCCTTGATATTTTCCAAATCAGTTTTTCCCAAACCTCTTCTTTCACAGGCTGCCAAAACATCTGCGACATCTAAAGAAGACAACAACCCCTTAGATTTTACCTGTCTAGCACGATTAGACAACAATATTTTTATTTGTTCTATTGTTGATTCCAGAATTGAATACCGATATCCCATTCCAATAGTCAAATCGAAAAGTTGCTTACAGGCCTCATATGACTCTTCTGTATTAAGATTGATAAGACTAATATAAAAATTTGTATCTATCAGTAATTCAGAATTTACTATTTGTTCTTTGATTTGAAATTGAAGATACGAAGCTATTACCCCACCTAAATAGATGTCACAAATAATATCATAGTAAGCATCACGCTTCTTAATTTTTGTATAAATATACTTAGAAATATGAAAGCCTTGGGTGTATATAGATGAAGGCTGTTGTTCAAAGATTCGATTTTTTTGGTCCTGTATAAAAGTTACCAAATCAGTAAAGTTAGCTTCAACACCTAAACCTTCACAAAAAAGTGCAAAATTGCGTTTTAACTGTTGTATTCTTCTTTTTTGCGTTTTATAGTTGCTTGCAATATCTGTATTTATTTCTGTACGGATAATAAATGAATGATCGTTATTAAGTACAAAACCGCCTTTAGATGTACGGTAAATTTCATGCATCAAACGATCAATAACAGGAATTGGAATTTTTAATCCAAACTCTTGTTCGACCATCGCCATTAACTCAGTATAATCCCTACCTTGCAAGACGGTTCCGACCTTACGAAACATCCGATTTAGAGTTTCTTTTAGAATCGGTAAAAATACGCGCAATATACTCTTATTTTCCTCTTCCTTTGAACTTTCTCTGATATATGCCAAAAGAGAATAAGTTGCTAAAAGACTATCATGATTCATAACTATATCAATTTTATCTATTCTCCAAATACCTTAATCCTCTGCTCCTCTTTCAAAAAACAAGCAGTTGTCCATTCTTCTCAGCTATGATATAGCCATCCAAGCCTTGAACTACCACCTTACTTTCATCGGCAAACAATTGAGAATCCCTACCCCAGGCGGTCCCATCTCGCACAATATGGCGAGACCTTTGATTGGTCCGCCAACCTTATAGCGTAGCGGTTCTGAGCACCGGAGGGCGGTTACATCCTCTCGTCCCTGAGGGTTTCTGTCCCCCAGAACTGGGGGAACCGAAGAGGGCGTAAAGACTATTGAAGAGAGGCTTGGTGAGAAAGGTGGAGCCTTCTTTAATGGGAAAAAGCGATGCCAATGAGTGCAATGAAAGCTCGCTTTCAAATTGCCGAGTGCAGCTCGCTTTATCAACAAAGAAGGACGGGATGATTTTAGAACCATGATAACATCCCATCCGGGAGAAGAGCCAGTGTACTGGATGAAAGAGCAATACAATGGTTCCGATTGCACCGCTATTGCCAATTATTTCCCAAACTCTTTAATCCTCTGTTCTTCCTTCAAAGAACAAACAAGCAGTTGTCCATTCTTCTCGGCTACAATATAGCCATCCAATCCTTGAACCACCACCTTGCTTTCATCGGCTGCATGAACCACGCAGTTCTTGCAATCATACAAGCGGATGTCCTTGCCTACCTTGGCATTGCCAGCCTCATCTTGTGGAAGTAAGGTACGGAGACTGCCCCAACTACCTAAGTCGCTCCAGCCGAACTCGGCTGGCAAGGTATAGATTTCCTTCGACTTCTCCATTACGGCATAGTCAATGCTTATCTTCTCGCAGGTTGGGAAGAGTTTGCCGACTACCTCTTTCTCCTGTTCGGTATAGAAAGAAGGTGCCATCTCGTCCATGATGCTGGCAAGATTTGGCTGGAAGGTGCGGATTGCCTTGCTGATGGTATCGATGTTCCATACGAAGATTCCGGCATTCCAATAGTAATTGCCAGCAGCAAGGTATTGCTCAGCAGTCTCCAGGTTTGGCTTTTCCTTGAAAGCCTCTACCTTGTAGATTTCATCTACGGATGTTGGCTCTGCTGCAGCGATATAGCCATAGCCTGTTTCCGGGCGGCTTGGCTTGATACCGATGGTAACGATGGCGTTCTTATCGGATGTATAGCTCAAAGCCTTGCTGAGCACTCGCTGATACTCCGAGGTATTAATGACGAGGGCATCGGATGGTGTCACCACGATGTTGGCATCAGGATGCTTCTTCTGAATCTTCCAGCAGGCATAAGCAATACATGGAGCGGTATTGCGAGCCTCCGGCTCTGCTAATATGTTATCTACTGGCATGTCAGGGATTTGCTCCTTGACAATGCGAATGTATTTCTCGTTTGTCACTACCCACATGTTCTCGACAGGACAGATTGGCTTCAATCTATCTATTGTCAACTGAATGAGGGAACGGCCGACACCCATCACATCAATGAACTGCTTTGGGTAATCGGGGATTGACATTGGCCAGAAGCGGCTGCCTACGCCGCCGGCCATGATTATTACCTGAATATTTGTTTTCATTTATAATTCCAATAAATAATATTTCATTTATCTCTTATAATATTCAATATACTGATTTTGCATTTGCTCTATACCAAATCTATCTGAGACAAATTGATATGCACTTTCTGCCAACACCTTTCTGTCGAGATTCTTGATATTGTTGAAAACTTCGACGAAGTCATCTACATTATTATCTTTAACTTTCAATGGCCACGCATTAGGAACGGTATCGACCAATCCCTCACAAGAATTGATAATTATCGGTAACTTTGCAAAAGAAGACTCTATAGAAAGCATAGACAACCCCTCATGGACAGAAGGCATAAATAGGAAATCGAAAGAGTGCAAATATTGGGCTAAATTATAAACATTTCCATAAAAATGTACATTTTCAAAAATTCCCAACTCTTTTACCAAATCTTCTTTCAAATGACCTTCACCAACAATATGAAAGTAAAAGGTGTTGACATGAGCATTTAACTTGTTGATAACAGCCGACAATACAGATATGCCTTTCTGCTCAACGATTCTACCAGCAAACAAGATGTTTATTTTTCCTTCTTTAATACCCTCAAACTTGAACTGTTTTTTTTCGGCAATTCCATTATATATAATAGGTATTATCTTATGATAAAAAGGGAAATCATACAGATAAGACTCCCTTACAGGTCCACTAATTGAAACATTCGCTTGATGTTTTAGGAAAAAATGCTCTATGACTTTTCCTATAAAATGCTTATGCTTCCACAACTTTGTGTTATGAAGTGTTCTTACTACCTTTATGTTCTTATTTATCATGAATCCAAAAAGTAAAAAGAACAAGTAAAGAGCAACATCAGGTGACTCTGTATGCGAATGATAAACATCAGGATGATATTTGAGATGAAGTTTCCAAAACCAGAAAGGAAACAACAAGGCACCTAAAATAAAGTTCGTTGAAAATGGAGAACGATGATAATAAATACCATTAGATTCCAAATCTTCTATGAACGCTTTAGAATATGCTCCTTTTCCTTTGACCACTTCCACCATGTGGAACTCTACATTTGGACACTTTGCCTTAGATATGTTCAAGGCAACCGTTTCGGAACCACCGATATCAAAATGTGTAACTATATGAAATACTTTAAAACTCATTGAATAATTTCTCCCATTCTTTAACTATTGGTTCTATATTAAATTCTTTACTCTTGTCAATCGCAGACAGAGCCATATTTGATACTTGTTTTGTATTCGTTACTACTGCCGTGATAGCATCTGCCATTATTTTGGGATCAAAACCTTTTGGATTATAAGGGACGATAATACCATTTTTTCCATCGTCTATAACATCATAAACAGATGAGAAACTACCATAAACTACTGGGATAACTCCATAAGACATAGCTTCTGCCAATATGAGTGGCAATCCTTCATATTCAGATGTTAGTATAAGAAAGGAAGCGCGCTCATAATATTCCTTAGGGTTCTTGAACCCCTCTAGACAGATATGTCTAAGCCCAAGTCTTTTAACATAGTCTCTGAACTCTTCAAAGTCGTCACCCTTTCCTATAACTGTAAATTTCCAATCAGGCATCTTTTCTTCCAGAATATGCCAAACATCAGCTAATCTGAAAGCTCTTTTTTGATTGATGTCAATCCTACCAACATAAATTATTTCCTTTAACTTCTTATCTTGCGAATACACATATTTTTGAGAATCAACAGTAATTGGATTGGTTATTACACGAATCCTGCTAGGTTTACTGAGTCTCGTAAAATTCTTAAAGTCTTCAATATGTCTATTTGACAACAATAAATAACTATCAGAATTATGATATACATATCTCATGCTATATTTCGTGACCAAGCCAAAGATTTGTTTTTCAATATGTAAAATAAACTTGGACAATGGAGAACGAGTCGCATCAATCTTCAACTCAACACCTTTTAACCGAGCATTAATGTTCGGCTGATTATGATAGACCGATATAACCTTAATATTCATCCCCTTGATAGCATGTTTTAATATAAATGCAGGCGCAAAAGGAAGCCCCCACTGGTTAACGACTATATCAATCTTGTCTTTTACCAAAATATCCCTTAATGAATGTATTCTATTTAGGCTGAATTCCTCTTGTTCAAAGATATGTTTTTTAATTCTTTCATCCAAATTATCAAAGACAAGTCCATGTGGCTCACTCAGAAAAACTATGCTAACTCCATAACCATCATCTAGAAATGCCTTAGACAAGACAGATGTAACAACCTCCTGTCCTCCAACACCAAATCCTTTCATCAGGAAAAGAATATTTTTATTATTTTCATTCATATGCATAACTTGATAAATATTATTAGCTGTTTGCCCCAAACTGAAGAGATGAGAAAGCAAATCCTTCACTGCAAACATTCTCAACCATAGTTTGTAAATCACGAGCTGGATTCTGACTAATATCAACAAATTCTGTTTTTGGATGATCATTCGTATTAATTGACTCCGTATGCCCATCTTCATTTATAATCTCTGCTTTAGCCGTGCCATAAGATTTACTTAGACCCAAGAAAGTCTTTAGCAATTTATTTTTCAGCACCTGAATAGGTTTAGCTTTACTTGACTTCAACCGAATACTTACTGATCTATCAGAAGAATTACTACTCGGTATCATCACACGACTTCCCATAATAGAAGAAAGTAATTTGATATACTCTTCAGGCTTCTGTTTTTCAGAAGGATAGAGAACAATATTAATAAATACCATCTCTACCTTTTTTTATTTTTTATTTTTTTGTTTCATCGTCATTCATATTACACTTCGGTACTAAATAAACTTTAGTTATATACTTTGTGCAGTTTTTGTTGTTTCCAAGCCCCGATATGTAGTGATTATATGTCGGGGTTTCTTAGCTTTGCACGGCGGCATCATCTTCTTACAAAGATTCATCTTACGAATCACCTTTCATTTTCAGAATTTTTGCTGGTATTCCACCAACTACACAATTGTCTGGCACATTCTTTGTAACAACAGCACCAGCTGCTATTGTAACATTATTGCCAATAGTAATAGGAGCCAAGATAGTTACACCTGTTGAGATATAACAGTCATTACCTAAGACTATATGATAATCAATCAAATCTACATGTCGAGCAAATCTCGTTCCGTCCATTCCATGGCATAAATCTTCAACAAAGAGTCATGGATGGCTGCGCCCTCATAATGAGAAGCATAATAAGCCTTCTGCTTAACATTCATAGCCGCCGTATCGAGATGCATGAGAGAAAGAAGCTGTTTCTTCAAGTCCTCCACATCACCATTTTCAAACAAGAGCCCTGTTTCAGAAGGCTCAATGATACTCTTGAAGAAAGGCACATTACTTGCCAATACAGGAGTCCGATAATAGAAAGCCAAAGACAACACGCCAGACTGAGTGGCAGAGATATAAGGATAAACCACACACTGGGCGTGCAGATAAAGATATGCCACCTCAGAATCCTTGATATAACGATTTATCATCACCACATTCTTTTCATCAGCAACACGTTCAAACCCCAGCTGACCGCTACCTGCAACGACCAAGGTATAATTATCATGCAGTTCTGCACTTTCCACAAAAGCCTTGTACAAAAGATGGATGCCCTTGTATTCCTCTATTCTACCGAAGAAAAGAATGTAAGGCTTGCTCAAACTCTTCAATTCTTCTGGCTCATCATGTCCATCCACGATCTCTTTGGTCACTAGCGAAGGAAACGAATGAAAAGTAATCTCCTTGTCAGGATATTGGTTCTTCAAGTTACGAAACTGCTCCATACTATTGGTAACAAGATACTTCGCCACTTGCAAGTTCTCATTCAATCGCTTATACATGATGTTCTGGCGCAACATCTTATACCATGCCTTCTTTGCCTCATGAGGTTGCAGGTCATGCACGGTTGAAAGAACCGTTATACCTTGACTTTCCAATCTTCTCTGTATCTTGATGGGCGGAATATCATTGATATAATGAACAAGTTCTATCTTCCGTTCCCTACATAAGCCCAGGATCAACCAATCGTAGCCTAAAGAATTGAAAAGCAGATTTTTCAGTTTATTGAAAGCCGAATTAGCCTGTTTATAGAACACGCTTTTCCCATGCAGTTCTTTCTTCACATTCTTCTTGAAGAAGTCATCCTCATAGTCGTGGAAAAAATACCAGACATCATCTTCTGGGGAAAATGTATTCACAATCTCGCTCACATACGGCCCCATACCTGCGTATGAGGTCGTTGCCACTATCAATGTTCGTTTCATAATCGTAAAAAATACTTATCTAAAACTATTAATTCCTATTCTTATAATATGATTAACATGCTCATAAACAACAGTGCATTTTTTAATAACCTAACAAATGCAACATATTCGTTGCCTTTTGCTTTATTTCTTTGTCACCATCTGGCGCTGCGAAGGCTGTTCGTATAGAAGGATTACACATTCCATCATCACGAATATCAACAACGCCTATATCATAATCTCCGCGTTGTCGATTTTGCACATAAACTTGCTCAAAGTCTCCTTTTTTGGGATTTTGAACAATTAAAGGAAGGAGTCTATCTACATAAAATCTATCCAGGTCTTTGAAATGCTTGACAACTACAGAAATTATTTTATCATTGCTAACACCTAATCTCTTGGCTATAACAATAAGTTTCAGAATTTGAGAATTTGGTCTTATATCCTCCATAACCCTTATAGAGTAAAATTGTTCTTCTATCTTATCCATAGCAAAGATTATCTGACGCATAGTCTTAGCTGCCAAGAACCCCTTATCAAAATACTCATTGATACGTTCCTCTCCTAATCCGGTTTCTTCTGAAATAAGTGCTAAAGCGTAATTTTCCTTTTCTTCTGCTAAAGAGAATCGGAAAATGTCCTTGTTATAGAATTTGGACATATAACCATCATAATCAGCACATTCTCCATAAAAATGATGAAATAGTGCCTCAGTATTTTTCTCATGCATCACAAATACGACATTACTTACCCCAAATTAGTTGCCAACGAGCGAACTGTCGATTGGCTGCATACTGCGATAACCATAATCCATGTGAGCAGAAAAGACATTCATGATACGAAAGAGATGTGCAGGATCAAGCCTATCCATATCCTCTATCACTAAAGCGACTCGCTTTCCATTTTTCTCTTGATAAGCTTTAATATTATCACGAATAATCTTAGTGATTATGTCATTCTCATAAACAGAGTTTTCATCAAAAGTGGATAGATAATTATCAAGAAAAGCTGTCTGGTCTATTTCTTTCTTAAACTCCCCAACTTTATCTTTCAAACTTTTGAGCCAGTTTACAGATTTGAAAGCAGCCAAGAAGCCTTTAGTCACCATATCGTCTGCACCGCACGACTTCAGCATCTCAAAGAAAGACGCTCCTACTGTACAGAAATGGCTTTGAACATAAAACTCAAAAGCCATCCTATCTGTTATCTCATACTTAACATCAATGATACCAGCTTGAAGTATCTGCAAAAGCACATCATGCTTAATGAGTTCAAAGATGTCCTTATTCCCCAGTACTTGGTAATTGACAGGATAGAGCGTTATAAACTCAAAAGGCGATTCTGCATCCATCATACATTTCTCCTTGAACTTTTTCAAGAAAAAGGTCTTACCGTCACCAAACTTGGCAGAAAGTACCACCCTATCATGAGAAAGGAGATGATCCTCAAATCGTTGCATTGCATCATCAACAGGGATATAATTATCGTCAGAGTTTAGCATAACAGATTCTTGATTGTTTCATAACTTTCAATAACATACTTAGAATAAGCTATTCCGCCATCTGAAGAAACACCTAATCTGACCGAACAACCTTCATCTTCATTCTTTTCGATACAAGCAATCCAAGAAGGATTTATCAATATCGGTTCATTATCACTATCATGCAGTTCTATGAATTTACAAGTCATTGTATATCATTTCTCAAAAAAATATTGTTGGCGAGCCCGAATTAGCTCACTCTCACTCATTTTATTCTTCTTCTCTAAAGGCATCCATGGATACTTTTCTGATTGTATTTGAATCTTTGCAAAGTAATCTTCCACCTTCATGATAAACTTAGCTGGGACACCGCCCCAAACTTCATTATCAGGAATGTGTTTCGTTACGATACTGCCTGCAGCCACGATGGAATTCTTTCCAACAGAGCTATTAGGCATCAAGATTGTTCTCGCTCCCACAAAGCAATTTTCAAAAAGTTCTATACTTCCAACCTTATCTATATCACCTCGTCTTAGACCTAAATACTGGGCAGCATTAAACACACTTACATCATGGTTAACAAAATCCACATCATGAGCACAAATCACATAATCATGAATGCTTATCAGATAAGGCTCTGTGCCAAATGACAAAGTATATAATTCTACATTCTTGCCAAGAAAGTAAAATTGATTTCTCATCAACTCTGCTCTTTCGTGAGCAGAAGCTCTTCTCAACTTCAGTTTAAAAAGCTGTGATTCGACTAGTCGAATCACCCCCCCCATTTTAGAAAAGATGCTCATATTTTTTATATTTTATCATTAGTTACAATAACTTTATTTCCTAAATAACCAAGGAATCATAGCTTTGACATAGTCTTTCAGCCACCACTTGAAGTTCTTCTCTTTCCAAGAATTATCCATAAAATGCATTGCATAAGAATCCTTGTCCCTTGTCAGTGAATCACCCGCAAAAACATTAGATGGATATATCATCATATTTCCATTTAGCGCCTGTTTCTTATCAACATAACGAAAACCATGCTTAACTAGAAGCTTTGCCATAATACCTGGATTGATTTCATCCTCATGCAAAGAGCCATCAGGGTTAATGAAATGACGGCATCCAAAATAATCAAGACACTCCTTGATAAAAGGATTTCCTTTCTCCGCCCCATACAAAGCTGCTAGCAATCCCATTCCCGATATTCCCTTGGTCACATCCTTAGGATAACCATTTTCGTCAACCATTTTCATTCCATCCACTTCAAAAGAAGTTGGATGATTTTCTACGGAAGTAAAAAAAGAAAAGTTCAGGAATTCATCGAAACTTTTATATACCATCACATCGGTATCCATATAAATGCCACCTTCTGTATAAATGGCATAATGGCGGATATAATCCGATGCCAATGACCACTTCTTTTTCTGAATCGCCTCTTTCGTCCATACGACAGAATCTAAATCGAAGTTACTTTCATTCCATTCCTTGATTTGGTAATCAGGCATAGCCTTTTTCCAACTTGCAATGCAACGTTTAACACTAGGAGTCTTCGCTCCTCCACCTAACCAAACGTAATGTATAATCTTTGGTATCATAATTCAAAATTAAATAAAATGTAATATAAACATAACCATCCTCACCCAGAAGGAAGGATGAATCTTTGTACGATAATTCTCCAGTAATTCTGTTTTCTGCTCTTTAGTAAGCAGAACCTTATTTCTCCTAATTTCTCCAAGCGGATACTTTGTATAAAACCACTTGTTGCCATAACCTTGTTTTGTAGCAAACTCGGAAAGCCACTTGGCATTATCAGTTAGTGAATGAATCTTCCTTATCAAGATTGGCACAGATTTGTCTGGCGAAATATTTTCATTACTCTTTCTCCACAGCACTTTGGCTTTCTCACAGGTATCAATACCGCCAGCTGCATCCGAGAATTTCACCCAACTGATAAAGTCACTCCCCCAAGCCAAATCAAAGTTTTGAAATCTTCCATTGTCAAAAAACACATCTCTACGTACAATGAACTCTACCACAAAACTAATTAAATGACCCTTCAGTTTCTCGTCCAAATAGAACTTTGACGAACAAAACTTAGGAAACTCAGGAAGAGAAGAAACTTCGCCGGTAGCATCATCCAACCGCATGACATTGAAATGCACCAATCCAGCCTTAGGCTTACTCTGAATGGTCTTATAGAACTCCTCCACACAATTATTCTCCATTACATCATCATCAGAGAAGAGCCAAAGCCATTCCTCTCCTTGGGTCATATCAATACAACGTTCCCATTGAGCTACAAGATCCTTACCACCAAGATTAGTATCAAAGCGCTTATACACTAAGTTGATTTTCTCCCTATACCTACCCACAATCTCCTCCAAGTTGTTAGGACTATGATCATCGCCTATATAAAGCGTAAAGTCCTTACAAGTTTGAGCTGCAATAGAATCCAAAGCTGCCGCTAAGAATGTTGACTTATAGGCAGGGATAACAATTGCTAATTTATTTTGATTTGCCATAATCATCTAATATCTTAAGATAAAAATTATAAATATTATTTCCATTTGCCTCAATTGAATATAAAGATACAGCTTTTTGTTGAGTTACAATAATTTTTTTTCTATATTCATCTTCAGACATAGTAATTACCTGTTGCATTTTTAGTGCAAGTTCACTTTGATCACCTAAATATGAAATACCACCAACAGCATCTAAGATTTCTTTTGTACCAGCTGTATTTTTTCCTATAACCATACACCCCTTAAATGCAGCTTCTGCAGTCATTCGTCCAAAGCCCTCATTTGAAGATGCAACAATTAATGCTTTTGCGTATGCCATTAAATCAACTGCATCTTTTCTAAAGCCCAGAAATTTCACAGAATTCTTACAAGACATTGTTTCTAATGTATCATGAAGTAATTTAAGATAATCGTAATCACCAAAACCAGCAATCCAAAGTTCATAATCTGGATTAGTTTTATGAACAATTTCAAATGCTTTAATAACTTCCAGATGACCCTTTGCTTTTGCAACACGACTTGACATAAAAAAATATTTTTTTTTCGGAAATACAATCGTCGTATCATCATGTGACAAAATGCCATTATATATCGTTTTTGCCTTAAAATAATCAATCAACCAAAAGTATTTTCGAATATCATTAGTAATAGTTATAACATATGATTTTCTCAGCATTTTACGAAAAGCGCTAAGACTTGGTAATATTTTATACTTACTATCTAAAGTTTGATATTCTCGCAAATGCCATACATGAGGAATTCTCATTTTTTGTGCAACAGAAAAGCCCTCATGTACAACACCAGAATTCGTATGAATAATATCGGGATGAGTCTCATTTATTATATGTATCAACTTTCTTTTGCTTATTATTTTTTGAAAAGGTAACTTAATAATTCTAAGAAACCATCTCAAAAGACTTTTCTTCCTTTGAGGAAAAGAAGTTATTACAGATAATCCTAAATCAACTCTTCGCAAATCTACTTTTATACCTTCTAAATATTGAATAAAGTCATCACTTAATTTATTATTTCCTGGTATTACTAAAACCATTTCTACACATTTTTTCTGTAACTCTCGCATCAAATTAAACAAAGAAAAAGTAGAGCCATCAAGTAAAGACGTGTGCATTATAAAAAGAATCTTCATACGAACAACAAATGCTTAAAAAAATATTTAACTTTTCTCTTTACAGAACTAAAATATCTATCAGTTTTTATATGATATATTTTTTTAAATTTAAAAATGAGACCATAATCCAATAACGTATATACAGTTTTTGAAAAACCTAAATTATTTACAGAAGAAATAAAAACGTCTCTAATCGGATTAACATTAGCAGAATTCGAGTAATTTTTAATAAGCTGCAAAATATATTTATTATCTTTTATTGCTTTATAATTAAACTTATTTTTTATTACATCAAAAACCACTTTTCCAGATTCAGAATTCAAAATAACTACAGAAACGCCCTTATTCTTATCATAATTAATCTTTTTATCTTTATATTGTAAAAGATGCCAATAATCTCCTATGGTAATATCCGAGACACGTTTAAATTTTTTCGCCTGGCAATCAGAACAAGATTTCCTATTAAATATTGATCTAGAATAAGTAAGTAACCAACTATCATTCCATCTATTACTAACATAGAGACTATTATCTTCAAATAATATTCTCATTGAATAGTTGAACCAAGACTTATCCTTACTGCGCATATTTATGCTTTTAATAGGCTTACAATTTGGATTCACATCATCCAAATATAACTTCCACATTTTTGGAGATTGGATGCCATAACATAGTAAATCTACAAGTATCAAATTCTTGTATTGTTTTTTACCCAAAAAATTATAAATAGAGAGTATTTGACATGGAGTTCCAGATACCATAACCAAAATACCTTCATCAAGTTGCATTTTAAGTCGTCTAAAATCAAAAGTACGACTTACTTCCGTATATTTAGACCCACGTAATCTATATAAATCTTTAACAGTGTGAATGCAGCAAAATTCAGATTGCCCCAAAGAAGACATCTCTACACCCCAGACAACTCCACCCTTATTTAGTACAAAAGTTGCCAACAACGAGAACACACCGCCTGATGCACTTTCATTTAAGTCTTCAAGAACTTTTGTTTGTCCAAAATATATAGGAGGCTGATAATCTATATCAATTTCCTTAATATTCTGTTGAGGGCAAGAACGCTTGCATTTACCACAATAGATACATTCTTCAGGATTAGCTAGAAGAGCTATGTTGAATCCCAAGTCGTCCTTACCAATTTCTATGCAATGCTTTGGACAAACAGCAGCACAAACTCCACATCCTGCGCAGAGTTTTTCCTCATTAAATATTATTCTTTTATTATTAATCATTTTGTAATGCTCTAGAAATAAACAGTTTTGACTTTTCTCTTTCTTGTCCTAAATATTCCTCTGCTTTTGTAAAATCAATCTTCTCGTTTATAATACTAATTAAGTCATAATCATTACCATCAAAGATACGATTACTCAACCCCATTGGATCCAAAAGAGAATATAATCTAGTATTAGTTGACCCTTTATCAGAACTAGAAAATCTCATAAAAGTTAAGAACTTCACATGATACATACAAGAAAAAACAGAACAATGAAATGAATCTGTGAGAACAAACTTCGCATTTTTGACTAATCCCACAAACTGCTGTGGTGTTACATCTGCTATTTTTACAGAAGGCATCTGTTCATCAGCATCATTATATTCAAAAAAATGAGCAAAATTAACAATCTTAACACCTAATTGACGAGCGACTTCAACACTTAAATCTCTATGTTTTTTACTTGTTCCCAAAAAATAACACAAACAATAATCTCCTAGTTCTTTAGATTTTGATTCATCTATTATTGAATCCCATAATTCTCTCCCTACTAAAAGGGTCGGATCTAAAACTTGCTCTACCTTTTTTCCCGTCAATTTCTCCAAGATTTCTTTTCCTGACTTTTCACGAACAGAAATTGCATCAAACTTAGACAAGAAATCTACAAAAAATCGCTGCTTTACATCTGGAATAGAATTTACTCCTAAACTAGGAGCATAAGCAATGCGCTTAACTCCATCAGGAACAAAATTTAATGATGTAATTAACAAACCGGGATTATCAATAGGTTTCCATATTTGATCACTACCACAAACAACAGCATAATAGTTGTGTAACCATCTTTTATATGCACCCTCTGATTTATTGAAATGAGACCACTTAATCAATTTGCTCATTTCATCCAAACTATCAAATCTAAGACGTGCAAACTTTTTTATTTTCACATCAGAAACATGTCCATATTTTAATTTAAAATATTTTTCAAATTGACGATTACGATTATTTCTTTGATAAAAAGGAATAAAAGAAACTACAGACTTTACTAATCGCTTTATCAAACTTTCATACCTGTAACCTAAAACATCTACATCATAGCCAAAAGATGCAAATATTTGTTGCATAGCGTAAGCTTGCAAACGACTACCATAATTGTAAGCGTAAGCTGTTACAATACCAATTTTTTTACTATTCATATTATTCGCTGAAATTATGCAAGTGAATATATATATCAACTTGCTTGTTTATAAATATACATATTACGTAGCGTATGAGCAACAGGATTACTTTCTATGGAATCCCAGCAACAGCCCTGTAATATTTGCAGAGAAGCGCTTAACTGCTTCCATAACGAAGGCCAAATTGATAAGCCTATATTTTATACGTTACGGACAACTCGAGAGTATCATTGGTATCCACAGTGAAGAGTCCACCGATTGTTTCATACGTCTAAAATCTCCTTACTAGTTACCCATTTTCTGTAAGATATACTAACTTCAGTGCTATTTTTATTCTAAAAATATATTAAATTACGCTTGTGTTTTTTCACTTACGAAAATTTAGCTCACCATATTCTTTTCCATTAATAGTTGTAAAGAGCCCCAACATTGGGAAAAACAAAGGGGCAGCTGTAAGAGACTCCATTAACCCTTCAATGAAGAAGCCGATATACATAAAGACAAGTAATGCAGCATATGTTCCCTTATTTCCAGCTACCCTTCTATCAATATATAAGAATACGATTATAAAAAATAATATATATACTAATCCACCTTGCAACAGGGAATATAACAAAAAATTGTGTGGATGGCTAAAACTTCCCCAAGAATATATTAAGTCTAAAATATTTATCCATTCTCCAGAATCATGAAAACCATAACCAATAATTGGCGAAGACAGAAACTTTTCTGCAGCAACACTCCAGACAACAATTCTTGAAGAAAAATCAGCATCTTTTGAGAAAACTTCTTCTATTGTATCAGCAAAATAATACTGAACTTCGAAAAACACAATTCCTATTGAAATAGCTAAATATATCCCAAATGCCAAAGTTAAAGAACTATATTTTTTAATCCTTTTATTTTGTCGTATAAAATAGAGTATCATCATTAAAAATACAACAACCAAACTAGTAGATGAACCTATTAATAAAACTGTCAATACAACTAACAGCATAAATATTTTAAATTTCCATCCCAGCATTCCAAATTTAGCAAAGCTATAAAATGCAACGATAGTCATAGCTGGCAATAAAGTTCTAACTATTTGATTTTTATATCCTAATATCCAAATATTACCATCATATATATCTGAAGCATACAATCCTTTCGGATATAGCACAATGCTAACAAAATTGATTACAATATAAAATATGAAGACATAACTTAAGGCTTTGATTTTAACATATGTATTTTTGTACAGCAAAAAACAAAACACATTCAACAATGTAAGAGAGTAAAACAAATAACTAAACATTGCAAGATTCATGCTATACCCATTGCAGAGTCTTGATATAAATAGCCACAAAGAGGTTAATAACAACATAAAATAAAGTGTCTTGCATTTTTTGTCAAAAATTCTAAAATTCTTATATATATATAAACTAGAGACAGCAAACAATATGTATGTGGGATAATTATAAAGACTACCTGAAATACAAGCACTAGTTGGTCTTATTATTATAAAACCGATTAACAGCCACAAATAAAAAATAGAGTTGGTCTTTCGATTATTATAATCTACAATATTTAACATGGCAAAAAAGTTTTGATTTTTTTACTCACAATTTCTGAAACCCTTATTTTCTCAATCTTTGTCAATCCTATAACATAATCTACGATAATCGTAATTAATAAAGAGACAATAACTACAATTATTGCAGAACCAAACCCTAAAGACAAATTCAAATATAATGTAATAGGAATAACAGAAGATAATAATGTCACACCTAAATTCCTACCTAAAACCTCTTTTGCAAAAGTAGTTATAGGAAAATTTATTAAATTTCTTAATATTAAAAGTCGGACAAAAAGGCATAATACAGATATTATCAAACTAATAATAAAAGCATAATACGGCGGTGAGCCTAATTTTAGAGAAAGATAGACACAAGGTAAGGTTAGCATCAATATTGATCCGTTGATTATTTGATACCATTTTACCTTTCCAGAGGCATGAACTGATGTTATTAAAGCATATGACATACTATCAATCAGGCTTACTAAAATGACAATACGTAAAAAAACGATTGTATAATTAGGAACTTCAACCAACCATAACTTTAATAAGAATGGTGCTTCAAGAAACACCGGCAAAGACAAAGTATAAATCAATAAATACGAGAATTTACTACCCCTAAATACCAATTTAAACATCTGTTCCTTTTGACCAGAAGAATACAATTTGATTATTTGTGGATTTAAAGCTGTAGTAAAACCACCAGTAAAAGAAGTCAATGCCCCCATAACTTGACTAGTTACACCTTTAGCAGCATTTACAGAAGAGCCAAAGAATAAATTAAGCACAACATTTATGCCTTGCTCTTTTAAAATAAAAGCTATAGAACCTATCATATTCCAACTTACAAAAGAAAACATTTTCTTTCTAAAATACTTATTTATTCTCCATTCACATCTACACTCCGGAAAATGTTTTTTTACATAAATTCCATAAATAAGACGAATAGAGAAAGCAACGAGACACAATAAAAACGAATACATTATTAGTTTATCTATGCCTGTTATGAATAATGCATATACAATTAAAAGTTTTAATATAACCTCAATAATAGAAACGTATGCAAAAGCATTCATTTTCTCATAAGCCACTAAAGAAGCATTATAAGGAACACTTATTATATTAACAATAAACGTCAATATAGAAAACTGATATACCCAATTTGCAGCTATGTACCTGGAAGAAGCAAATACCATTTTATTATTCAAAAACCACAACCCTGCTGTTTCAGCAACTACAAGAACAAATATTGCTATAAAAATATGTATTAGAACAGCTGTTGAAAACAAGTCTGTAATTTTACCATTATTACCTTTACCTATTTCAAAAGAAAGAAACCTCTGAGTCGCAGTAGTCATTGCTTGGCTCACAATTGCAAACATTGCTACAAAACCACCTACCACATTATATATTCCATAATCGTTTACTCCAAGGGCGGCCAAAACCACCCTTGAAGTAAATAAACTTACACACATTGTTACAAGCATTCGGAAATACAATAACAATGTATTTTTCGCTATTCGCTTATTATTATTTGAAGTTTGATTTGACATAAATATTAATCTTCCACTATTATTATGATAAAACAAACAGATGCTTTTACTTTTATTATAAGTTTTCATTAACATCCATTTTTGGGTGGATATCAATAACTATATTCTAGTCTCTTCTAAAGATATCTCGTGTATAAACCTTATCCTTTACATCATCCAGACAAGCATCGTAGCGGTTGGCGATGATGGCATGGCTTTGTGCCTTGAAGGCTTCGAGGTTGTTCTCTACTCGGCTACCAAAGAAGGTGCTGCCCTCTTCCAAGGTTGGCTCATAGATGACTACCTCGGCACCCTTTGCCTTGATACGCTTCATGATGCCCTGGATGGCACTCTGGCGGAAGTTATCGCTGTTTGACTTCATGGTCAGGCGATAGACACCAATCACACAGTTGTGCTCCTTGCTGGCATCATAGCTGTTGGCATCGGCATAGCTGTAATAGCCTGCCTTCTGGAGTACGGCATCAGCGATATAGTCCTTAC
>ERZ1023674.99-NODE-99-length-25066-cov-19.129303_pt1 | contig 25066 bp, 14 predicted proteins | sample MGYA00380343_ERZ1023674 | MGnify/ENA primary metagenome ERZ1023674 (study PRJEB33179, sample SAMN07448985) | human gut metagenome | biome: Human-gut; feature: Human associated habitat; material: Faeces | host: Homo sapiens | place: India: Bhopal | collected...
TCATGAAGGCAGAAAACCAGGATGCCCTTTCAGGAGTAGATGAGTATTATCCAACTTCTACCTCTACAGGCATCAGCCAGACGGTTGTCGACAAAGGCGAAGTGGCTTCCATCACGTATTATGCCCTCAACGGCTCTCGTCTCAATGCCCCAGCCAAGGGTGTATGTATCAGAAAGATAACCTACAGCAATGGCAAAACCGCAACAGACAAAGTAATTAAATAAAGAAAAGCCTATCGTTCATGGTCGAAAAAGGGATGTTTTATGTCCTTTTTTCGACCTTTTTGCATTTTAATCGAAATTTAATGCCTTTTTTAGAACAACCTATCTAATTTTTTACTAACTTTGCAAAAGAAGATAAGAGCAATCGGCAATCTGAAAGTTGTCTTTCATTGCGCCCGTTTGCACTTTCTTCACCTAAGAGTTAAATAAAACATTAATTAATCTTTTAAATCTTACGTTTATGAATAAAATTTTACGCATTTCAATGATCGCTGTGTTGGCATTAATTGCTAATTTCAGCTTTGGACAAGACGCTATTTTTACAGAGACTTTTGACAACTGTGCTGGAAAAGGTGGCAATGATGGTATATGGACAAATATATCTGGAAACAAAGATTTATCTGACGACTATACAGATAATGCAGGCTGGGTAGGAACAAAAGCTACAGCAGGTTCTAAGTGCGCGATAATGGGAACTTCAAAAGCAGCTGGAAAAATCATCTCTCCATCTATTTCTGGCATTAAAGGTGATGCAACTTTAAAAATCAAAGTTGGAGCTTGGAAAGGTGATGGTACTAATATTAAACTTAGCACATCCAATGGTACATTGGAAGCAAATACGGCGACTATTTCTAATGAAAAATTCGCCGAAATAACTCTTTACATCACTAACATTACTGCTGATTTCAAAATTACTTTTGAGGCAAACGTCACATCAAGAAATAGATTCTTTTTGGACGAAGTAAAAGTTTATAAAGGCAAATTACCCAAACAGGAAATCACCTATACTGATGTCCCAAGTGTGAAGGACTTGTTAGCTAACTATACGAAAGCAACTTCTAACTTGAACCTCAAACTCACCAATGCAAAGGTTTTGTATGTTAACAATTACAATGGTACAGTTAACACTTACGTTCGCGAGGGCGATGCCGCTATTGAGTTGAGAACATTGGGCTTCAATATGCCTGTCAACAGCACTATCACAGGTACTGTAAAAGTAGACTTAGCATTAAGTTATGGTGTACCTTACTTAGCAAAGAATGCTGGCACTACAGATGAAGATCTCACCATTCAGGAGAGCACAGAGGCTGCCAAGCCTATAGTAGCAACTGTTGCCGATATTGTTGCGAACAAGTACATGAATGATCTCGTACTCATCAAGAACTTTAAGTTCAGCAAAGAAGAATATCAAACAGGTAAGTATAATTACTACGCAAACGATGGTGATAGCAAGATTATGATTTACGACAAATTTAGCACACCAGAAGACAATAACGCAAAGATTGGTGGCGTTGCCAACTTGACTGAAGGCGAGACTTATTCTGTAAAGGGTATTTTTGGTGCTATTTTTAAGAACGTTCAGGAGGTTATGCCAATTGAAGCTATCTCTACTACCACTGGCATCAACAACATCACAACCGATGCAACACTGGAGAATGCTCCTGCATTCAACCTCGCAGGTCAGAAGGTAGGTAAGGCATACAAGGGTGTAGTCATTAAGGCTGGCAAGAAATTCGTACAGAAGTAATTTTTCTCTTTTCGGAGAGAATAAATTGGGTAGGAGGTAAATGTTATTCATAAAAGACATTTACCTCCTACTTTCATGTTTACCAATTTCCAACACCACTTCACATGAAGTACAACTGACATGGAAGCCGACTGACTTATACATATTGTAGAACTGGTCTATCTATCAACATACCAGCATCAATATCTCCTTTTACTTTTGCAATGCCTTTTCGCATCTTCTCCAAGCTCTTACCATGCGGTACTTTGATACCTGATGCGTATTGGCGAAGGTGCGAGGCAAAAGGTCATAGGAGCTTCTGCACCCTCAGAGCATGTGGCGCTTACTTGCGATAGTTGAATAAAAAAAGGTCTTCTGCCGAAACAGAAGACCTTATATTTTTTTTTGCGACTTGCAGGAACGAAGTACTGCAAGAGAAAACGAAATTACTTGTTGATGAACTTTTTGCCGTTCTTGATAACAAGACCCTTGGCTTTGCTTGCCACTTTCTGACCGAGAAGGTTGAATGTAGCGCCCTCATTAGCTGCCTCAGAAGCATTGATGTTTGAAATGCCAGAAGTGCCTGCAGCTACGAGTTCGAAACCATAGAAATTGATACTACCTATAGGATATGTAATAACAACATCACCCTTCACTACAGGGACAGAGATTGCAGGATAAACTTTCTTTGATTCCTCTATACCTTCACCATTTATCATATTAACTGTAACAGCATCAGCCTCTTTGACAACCTGATTATACAACTCTACATCATTCTGAGTCAGGATCACATTACGATCTGTGGCACCAGAACTACCTGTACGAGCGTACACCTTAAGAGTACCATCAGCAGGCAAAGCAAGAGTCAACATATTTTTTGACGATGACTTACCACCACTCTTCATTCTTTTAGCAAATCTTACATAAGAATCTTTAGTTCCAAAATAGGCAGTATTACCATCTACTGAAATTTTAGCATTCGTATCCACTATAGACAATACCAATCCATTGGAAGTAATAGTAGCAGGAATTGCTCCTGCAGCATAATCAGTATCAAAAGTGAGAACTTGTGCATTCACACTTGCTGCCATAGCGACAGCGGCAATAAGAGTAAAGAATTTCTTCATAATCGTTTGTTTTTAGTTTGTTTTGTTTGTTTTATGTTTTAGAAATTAGTCTTTGATATGACTACGATGCAAAAGTACAACTTAATCGTAAAAAATGCAAGACAAAAATGCAAGAATTCATCGTAAACGTTTACGTGAGTTTAATTAGATTAAGGAGGAACAACTATCAAGATTTTGCATTACCTTTGTACCCAAGTCTAAGCTGCACTCGGCAATTTGAAAGCAAACTTTCATTGCGCTCGTTTGCAAAGACTTTGTACCCAAAAGCAGTACCCTTAACTCCTAATCTTATTTACTGGAAACAATATAAAGTATATATAACCTAAAAAAGTAACAAACAAATGAACAGAAATCTACTAAGATTCGGACTACTATGCTTAGTCCTACTCGTTTCAGTCGTTACAAAGGCAAGTGACATTACCCTCACTTACTCTTTAGGAACGACAACAGCAGAAGGAACACTCCCTGCAAGCGCAAAGGTAGAAGTGGGAAGCAGTTATACGCTTCCTCTCAATACCACACTCTACTTAGCAGGCAGCACTTTGACAGGCTGGACAGATGGCACCAACACCTACAAGCCTGGTGAAACCATCACTGCTCCAAGCGCAAGTGCTACGTTGACCCCAGTGTTCACTGCCAACACCAAGTCGCTTGCCGACCGCACAGAGGCAACTACCCTCACCTACTATTTTGGACACAAGAATGGTGCCCAGGATATCAACTATCAAGGGAAAAAAGGAATCCTGGTTACACAAGCCATTGTCGATGGTGAAAGCATTGATGTAAAGATTGACCTCGACGGAACACCAAGCGGAGCTAAGTTCAACAATGCAGGTCGTGCAGACGAATGGGCACAGATGAATGCAAACGGCATCATCACCGTTCCTTCTTGCAAGGGCGCAACCATCGAAATGGCTGCATACGGCAACATCACAACGACAACAATTGATGGACAGGCAGAATATATTTCAGGTAAAGTCATCAGCCAGACCATTGCGTCAAGTGCTGAAACTGTGAACATCGTCATTGGCGATGGTTCATACTATAGCTATTTGAAGATCACTCTTCCTGTCGTTGCAAGCAAACCTGCTGGCAAGACTTTCAACAATGAGGCTGCCAGCGTCGTATTTGCTATGAACGACCTTAGTAATGCAAGTGCCAACACAACCTCTCCAACTGATGCTTTCAGCACCATTGCATTTGATTACGGAGCAAACTTATCTTTGAAAGGAATTCTCGAAATTACCAAGGCGGATGGTACCGCATCAGGTATCAAAGGTCTCAAAATTGGTAATGACTCAGGAAAGAAGGAAACAGAAATCAACTGGTTTGTTCGTCCTGCTGCAGGACTTACTTTCACCCCAACCAAGGTGAGCGGTTATGTAAACCGCTGTGGTACAGATGTTGAAAACGGAATCGTTATCAGCGCCCATAAGGCTAACGGAGAAGTGGTAGCACTGGGCACCTATACTGCATGGCGTCAAGGAAAGGCTACATCAAAACAGCCATATGATAAGACCGCTATCCATCAGTTTGAAATCACACTGACAGCAGAACAGCAGGCAGCCTTGGCTGGTACCGATGGCTTCTATCTGACTTCAACAATAGGTGTAAATCCTGGCAAGCAGGCGGTTTTCGGTCCTGTTACTATCGAAGGCACCGTCAACGGAACACTCGTTGCAGTAAACAAATACAAACTCTCTGTCGTAACCAACCCTGAAGGCATCGCAGACATTACCGTCTATCCTAAGTCTGACGAATATCAGGAGAACGACGAGGTAACACTGACTGCAGCCGACAAGTTTGGTTATAATTTTGTCAACTGGACAGACAAGAACGGCACAGTGCTTTCTACTGAGAGCAAATTCAAATACACCGTGACAGAAGACCAGACTCTCACTGCCAACTACAAGAAGGTAAACACCTATGCACTCGACGTAAACGTAGAAGGTGGCGCCAAGGACTATATGGTGACTCTCTCTCCTGCCCCAGAGATGGTAGATGGCAAGAAGATGTATGAAGAAGGTACAGAGGTAACTCTTACCGCAACAGGAAACGACATCATCGACTTCAACAACTGGAGCAATGGTGAGACAACAGCAGAAATCAAGACGACGATGAATGCAGACCAGGCTTTCACTGCCACATTCTCATCTAAGGACTTCATCGTGGCATGGGACTTCTATCAGGAAGGCAAGGAAGGTCGCACTGCCGACTTTGCAGCAGCAGACAATGACGCTGTACAGCTCGTACTCCGTGATGCAGAAGGCAACTCATACGGCTGGCTCGACAAGAGCAACACGGCTGGTGGTTACGAAGGCAAGAATGCAGCTGTCAACTGGACCAAGACTACAACAAAGGCTCTGGGTGAAACCTACTGGCAGACCAAGTTCAACGCCACAGCATTCACCGACATCAAGGTAAAGAGCAGCATGCTCTACAATTATAATGCTTACGAGACCTACAATGTAGAGTACTCTCTTGATGGCGAGAAATGGACCAAGGTTGGCGCCATCACGATGCCAGGAGCCAAGGCTTGGACTGTAGGCGAGTTCACTCTCCCAGCCGAAGCCAACAACCAGGCTGCAGTATTTGTTCGCTGGATTGCCGACAAGACTTCATCTGTCAAGGGAACAACAGGTACCAACGACGGTATCGCTCTCGCTCAGATCTATATCACAGGTACAGCCAAGCTCTTCGATGACGGCACAGCTCCTGTTCTCCAGAGCCAGGTACCTGCAATAGGTGCTACTAACGCATCAGCTAATGGTAAGATTGTATTGACCTTCGATGAGAAGGTAAAACTGACTGAAAGTGCCAAGGCAACCCTCAATGGTCAGGTTTTGACCGGTACCGTATCTGGCAAGACCATCACCTTTGCCTACAAGAGTTTGAGCTACGCAACAGAATATACCTTCGCTCTCGCAGCAGGTTCTGTAGCCGACTTGACAGACAATGCCATCAAGAGCGACATTACCTTCAGCTTCACCACCAAGGAGAAGCCTGCAGTAGCAAAAGCTCTGTATGATTTCATCGTACCAACAGACGGTTCATTCACTGAAGCTCTCGCAACTGCAGCCAAGCGTGCTGATACCAGCAAGCGTTTCCGCATCTTCATCAAGCAGGGCGACTATAAGATTCCTGCCAACCCGAACAGCATGGTGACTGGTATTGATGGCAAGCAGTATCCAAGTGCTACCACCTATATGAATACACCTAATGTATCTATCATCGGTGAAAGCAATGAGAATACTTCTATCACCAATACCGTACCAGCAGTAGAAAGCAGCAATGGCTACAATATCGCCAACGTACTGGAAGGTATCGGACGTGGTGATGTATTGAGCTTGGAAAGCGGTGCAACAAACACTTACTTCCAGGACATCAAGATGTACAGCAGCATGGGCGACGGCAAGGGTCGTGACATCGTACTCAACGATAAGAGTAACAAGACTATCTGTAAGAACGTCAACCTCTGGGCTTACCAGGACACCTACGTATCCAACAACCAGAAGGGCCGCTTCTACTTCGAGGGTGGTATCCTGCGTGGCAACACCGACTACCTCTGCGGTAAGGGTGACGTATATTATAATAATGTAGATCTCCTGATGTGTGGCACCGGCTATCTCGCCGTACCTTCACAGCCTACCAAGTATGGTTACATCTTCAAGGATTGTACCATCAAGGACGGATCAACCGCAGGTATCAACGGCAAGTACAAGCTCGGTCGTCCTTGGGGCAAGGGCACTCCTATCGCTCTCTTCATCGACACCAAGATGGAAGTGATTCCTACAGCAGCAGGTTGGGACGAGATGAGCGGTGGTTATCCTAAGCGATTTGCTGAATACAACTCTACCACAGCTACAGGCACTGCAGTAGACCTGAGTGGAAGAAAACAGGTTTATGATGCCTACGATGCAAAGGATGGAAATAACTATACCAACCGTCGCAACGAGACAGCAGAAAGTCCTGTCCTCACAGCAGAGGAAGCTGCATTCTATACTATCGAAACCGTTATGGGCGGTGATGATGACTGGGATCCAACTGCAGCCACAGAACAGGCTTCTGCTCCAACTAATGTGAAGATTGCTGGTAACAACCTGACATGGGACAACAGCAACTATGCTCTGCTCTGGGCAGTATGCAAGGACGGCAAGGTGGTTGACTTCACCGTTGAGCCTACCTACAACGTTGACGATGCTTCTGCTACATGGAGTGTCCGTGCAGCCAACGAGATGGGAGGTCTTGGTGAGGCTACAGTAGCAAGCACCAGCACCGGCATTGAGAACATCGCAACTTCTTCCGATGTTTTGAGCACCAAGATCTACTCTGCCGACGGTGTTCAGGTAAGCAAGTTGCAGCGTGGCATCAACATCGTCGTAACGACCATGACTGACGGCAGCAAGAAGACCAGCAAAGTGGTACTGAAGTAAAAGAAACTTCTGAATAAATAAAAAAGGTGCAATGCCCGTTCGTGGGTGTTGCACCTTTTGTTTTTTATACGTAAAAAAATTTTTTACGCAAATATTGAAAACGTTTACGTAGATTTTAACACACCATATTTATTAAAAAACCAAAAAAGATAGTATCTTTGCAGCGAAGAAATATATTTTTTTACTAATCTAACCAAATAAATGTATGTCTGGTAATTTAAAACAAATTAGAATTGCGTTGGTTAGCATCATGCTGTTTTTTGCAGCAAGCCTATCTGCGCAAACCGTAAAGGGTACAGTTATCGACAATACGGGCGAGCCAGTTATCGGCGCCTCTGTCTTCGAGCAGGGTGTGCAGAGCAATGGCGTTGCTACCGATATTGATGGTAATTTCACCTTAACATTGAAAGGCAACAGTAAGAAACTGAAGATTTCATACATCGGTATGAAGACTCAGGTCGTAAATGTTGCAGGTAAATCAACCGTTTCCGTTAAGCTCGAAGACGAGTCCAACAGCCTTAACGACGTTGTCGTTATCGGTTACGGTACAGTAAAGAAGAAGGACTTGACAGGTTCTGTGTCTTCCATTTCTTCTAAGGAAATCGCCAACGTTCCTGTATCTAACGTCAGCGAGGCAATGACTGGTAAGTTGGCTGGTGTGAACATCACCACAACCGAAGGTTCACCTGACGCAGAGGTAAAGATCCGTGTACGTGGTGGTGGTTCTCTGTCACAGGACAACTCTCCTCTTTACATTGTCGATGGCTTCCCTGTAAGCTCTATCAGCGACATCGCTCCCAGCGAAATTGCAACCATCGACGTTTTGAAGGATGCCTCTTCTACAGCTATTTATGGTGCCCGTGGTGCTAATGGTGTTATCATCATTACTACCAAGAGTGGTTCTGAAGGTAAGACTCAGGTAAACTTCAACGCATCTTACGGCTGGAAGAAGAACGCTAAGGAAATCGAAGTTCTCAATCCTTATGAATTCGTGCTCTACCAGTACGAAACTGCAAGCGCCAGCAACAACCCATCAAACCTGGGTGGTAGCAACTATGGTAACTATGCAGACTATGACATCTGGAAATCAAGAACAGGTCACAACTTCCAGGATGAGGTATTCGGCCGTACAGGTACACAGGCTATCTACAATGCCAACGTAAGTGGTGGTAGCAAGGACTTCAAGTACAATGTAAGCTATGCTCACAATCAGGAGAACAGCATCATGGAGAAGTCTGGCTACAACAAGGACAACATCGGTGCTAAGTTGCAGGCCAAGCTCAACAAGTGGCTGACCTTTGACTTCAATGCTCGTATGGCATACCAGAAGATCAAGGGCCTTAGCGGTGGTGCTGACACCAATGATAGCAATGCTGCCAACTCAACCGTAGCACAGACCATCACCTTCGCTCCTATCCAGGAGTTGGTATCTGCTGATGAAGACGAGGAAAACTCATCTTCTTCCCGCCGCTCACCAATGGAACGTCTGGATGGTACTTACAAATTGCAGACACGTTTCCAGCAGAACTACAATGCTGCTCTGACATGGAAACCATTCAAGCACTGGACTGCCAAGACCGAGTTTGGCTATGGCTGGAAATACTATGACACAGACCAGGCATGGACAGCTTTGGCTGTTAACAACTCTAAGTTTGGTCACAATGGTCGTCCTCAGGCTCAGTTCGTACGCGACACATACAAGTCATGGCGCAACGCCAATACTTTGACTTATGACAACAATAAGCTCTTCGGTGGCCGTGATCACCTGAACGTATTGATTGGTCATGAGTGGAGCTCTGATATGCAGACTACACGTACCAGCACATCAGTAGACTTCCCTGTTGATTTCACTATCGATCAGATTCTTTCTTTCACCAATACAGCAGAAAGCACTCTTGGCAACGAGGTTGACATCAAGGCTAAGGACAATATGCTTTCTTTCTTCGGTCGTATCAACTACACCTTGGCAGACAAGTACTTGATGACCTTCACTCTGCGTGAGGATGGTTCTTCTAAGTTTGGTAAGGGCAATCGTTGGGGCTTGTTCCCATCATTGGCTTTGGCATGGCGTATGTCTGACGAGAAGTTTATGAAGGGTGCCGACAAGTGGCTCTCTAACTTGAAGCTTCGTCTCTCTTTGGGTACAGCAGGTAACAACCGCATCCCTTCTGGTATGCTTTCTCCTACTTATGGCGTGGCTGATGCTGCTGGCAAGCACCCAGGCTTCAATGAGGTGAACACTGGTATGCTTGAGTCTTATAAGGCTAACGGCAAGACCGTTCTCTACAATCCTAACTTGAAGTGGGAAACCACTACAACCCGTAACTTCGGTATCGACTACGGTTTCCTCCGTGGCCGCATCTATGGTACTTTGGACTTCTATTGGAATACAACCAAGAACTTGTTGATGCTTCAGACTTTGCCTTCAGCAACAGGTTATGAGCGTCAGTATCAGAACGTAGGTACTACCTCTAACAAGGGTATTGAGTGGGCACTGAATGCTGCTATCATAGACAGCAAGAAGTTTAACCTCAACTTCAACTTCAACATCTCTTACAACAAGAACAAGATTGACAAGTTGGAAGGTGGCGAGCACTTTGAGACATCAAGCTGGGGTGGTACCAAGGTAACCAAGGGTAATGGTGACTTCCTGCTCGAGGAAGGTGGCCGCTTAGGTGAGCTTTGGGGCTACAAGCAGCAAGGTTTCTATACCGTATTCGACCCTGCAACAGGCACAGGCGACCTTATCTATGATGGTGCCAAGTGGCGCTTGGCTACAGAGGCTGACGGTCATGTAGGTGGTGACGTAAATAACAAATCTTACTCTAAGTTTGGTGGTTCTCTCTATCCTGGTGGTGCCAAGGTAGAATGTGATGAGAATGGTGATCCTGTCTTCCAGCGCTTGGGCAATACCGTTCCTGAAGTAACAGGTGGTTTCGGTTTCGATGGTATGTGGAAGACCAACTTTGGTAACTTCGACTTCAACATCTTCTGTAACTATTCTTTGGGCAACAAGATCTACAATGCTACAGCACAGGGAGCTTCTTTCTATAGCGGTACTTCTGCAGGTTGGAACATTATCAATGATTACAACTCTAACAATCGTTACACATGGGTAGACCCAAGTAATGGTTTGAACCTCGGTCGTCCTTCAACTTCAACTGTAGAAGCTTATGGTGGTGTTGAGGGCTTGATGAGCCGTCTCAACGAGCTCAACGCCAATGCTAACGTATGGAATCCAGCAGCCAACAGCAATATGGTGATTTTGGATACCTACTTGGAGGATGCTTCATTCTTGCGCATCAACAACATTACCGTAGGTTACACATTGCCTAAGAACTGGGTAAAGAAAGCATGGCTTGAGAGCGTACGTGTATACTTCACTGCTTACAACGTATACTGCTTCACCAACTACAGTGGTTACGACCCAGAGGTGGACACATCTTCTAAGGGCAATCCTATGACACCAGGTATCGACTACGCAGCTTATCCAAAGAGCCGTTCTTTCGTAGCTGGTATTAACGTGACTTTCTAATTTAGACAAAGGAGAAAACAAAATATGAAAAAGATATTAGGAATAGCAGCACTCTCTATGGGTGTCATGCTGACAAGTTGCTCCGACTTCCTTGATCAGAAAGCTGACTCAGCTCTGGACCAAGAGAACGTGTTCAACTCAAGCTATTTCACAGGTCTTGAAATCAACAAGATTTATGGTGATTTCGGACAGGATAATATGTATGCCAACCGTATGACCATCTCTTATGGTGCCAACACAGATACCGAGTTAATCGATGGTTTGGGATCAACCTCAACATCTTCTAACGAACGTGGTTACATGAACTATAATGGTACTGCAGGCGGATGGGCTAACTTGGGTACAACATGGACCAACATCTATGGCTGTATCGAATATTGCAACAAAGCCATCGAAGGTATCCGTAGCAGTTCTATCGCTGAAGAAACAGCAATGAAGCGCTACTTGGGCGAAGTACTGACTCTTCGTGCTATGCTCTACCTCGACTTGGTTCGCCTTTGGGGTGATGTACCTTACAAGACATCTGCTACCAAGCCAGACTTGAGCGATGCCTACGAGGGAAAGACCGACCGTGATGTAATTCTCGATGGTCTGCTTGTAGACTTGGAAGAGGCTTCTAACTTGCTCCCATGGGCAGGTACAGGCAACTATACTACCGAGCATGCTACCAAGGGTTATGCTGATGCTCTCTATGCACAGGTAGCCTTGACACGTGCAGGCTATGCTATCCGTGAAAGTGCTAAGGAAGGTTACGAGAATCTCCCAGAGTTCTCTGATCCTACTTATCCTACACAGCGTCCTGATGAGGCTACCCGTAAGGTATACTACGAGAAGGCTTTGGCTAAGTTGAGTGAGATTATCAAGAGTGGCAAGCACAGCATGAACCCAAGTTTCAAGAACGAGTGGCAGCTTCTCTGTGCCCGTCAGCTTGATCAAACCTACAAAGAGAACATCTTTGAGATACCTATGTTGCTGAATGTTACAGGCGAGCTTGGTTATACAGTAGGTAAGCGTATCAAAGGTTCTACATCAGAATTTGGTAAGAAAGGTAACTCTACTGGTAAATTGAATACCACAGCTACCCTCCTCTACTCTTACGAGAAGGATGACACACGCCGCAACGTAACATGCTGCCCTGTACAGTATGGAGAATTAAATGGTCAAACCGTAGAAGGTATCGGAGATGTAAAACCAGACAAGCAGAGCGTGAAGCCATTCGGCATCACTATTGGTAAGTGGCGTCCTGAGTGGATGGGCGAAGAGTGGAAGGCTGCAGCAAAGGCATCTACAGAAAAGGTAACCACAGGTGTTAACGTTGTAAAGATGCGCTACTCACAGGTTCTGTTGATGTATGCAGAGGTAATGAACGAGTTGGCTGGTGCCAATGGCAACTACCAGGGCGATGCTGGCATGACAGCACTTCAGGCTTTGGCAATGGTTCATAACCGTGGTGTGAAGGAAAGCAACAACGACACTTCTATCGAAGGTGACTTCCTGCAGGCTGCTGCCAACCACAACAAGGAGCAGTTCTTGAACGATATCGCTCAGGAGAATGCTTGGGAATTGACTGGAGAATGTGCACGTAAGTGGGATCTCGTACGCTGGGGTATGCTGGCAAGCAAAATAGCAGAAGCTAAGGCTGAGTATGCTCAGAAATGTTTGGAGTGGCCTACCACTATCTACTTCAACTATACCGATGCCACCAAGACTCGCATCGACGAGAGTTCTATCGCTTGGTATGGCTTAGAGAATGGCAAGACCGAGAATGACTATGATAACAAAGCTACAGGTTGTGGTTTTGAAGACGAAGAGGCAAGAGACAAATCTAACTCTGAGTATACTAAAAACCTGAAGACCATCAGTGCAGGTCTTGTAGGTACAAGCATCGATGGTACATTAGAAACACCTGACCATGGTGTGAAGAACCGTTACATCTTGCCTATCTACACCAAGACTATTGCCGACTCAAGAAACGCTTTGGCAAACTCTTATGGTTTCTAATCATTAACAAAAGACAACAATGAAAACAATAAAATATTCAGTTTGGGCCATCATGTTGCTCGCTGCAACATTGGTCTCTTGTACTGACAAGATGGACTGGGACATCGACCCAACCTTAGACCGCTGCTTTAGCGCAACATCTCTGTCAGTAGATCCAACAGACACTGAGGCTGAAGTCACCTTCGATGCCGGCATGATGAAGGCAAATGGTGCAGAGAAATTTGAGATTCAAGTGACTACTGCTACTTTGGAAGACGATGAGGCATGGGACAATTCTGACGAGGTGCTTACCTTCGAGACTGATAACAGTCCTTATACCATCACTGGTCTTATCGGCGATACAGAGTACTCACTCCGTATGCGTGCGCTCTCTTCTCAGAAGACTGCCAGCCATTGGGTACACTATGCTTCAAGCACAAAGACTACCTTCAAGACCAAGTCTGAGCAGATCATGAATGCTGTAGCAAACGCTGATCGTGGTGAAGACTACATCACCGTATCTTGGGATGCAAGCAAGGCTGTTACCAAGTTGACTGTATCAGATGGTACAGAAGAGGAAGGACAGGAGCCACGCACAATCGAGTTGGATGACGAGGCAAAGGCTGCAGGTCGCTATACCATTACAGGTTTGACACCTTCAACCAATTACACCATCAACATCTATTACAATGACACAAAGCGTGGTTCTGTTACAGCAAGCACTGCTGCTGCAATGCCTGCTGGTGACGAGAAGGTAGAGTTAGATCCATCTATCACAACCATCAACAACGACGTGATTGCAAACATCGTAACTGCTGCTCAGGAGAAGACTGGTAAGACCAATGTTGCTATTACCATCGGTTTGCAGGCTGGTCAGACTTACACTCTGGTTTCTAAAGCAGAGGATGGTACAGATGCCAACGTAAAGATTCCTGAGGGTGCTTCAGTTACATTCTTCGGCTTGGCTGGCGAGAGCAAACCTGTTTTGAACTGGAAGAAGTGCCTCGACATCGCAGGCTCACACGCTTACATCCGTTTCCAGAACGTAAGTATGAAGGATACAGGTTGCCAATACCTCATCAATCAGGATAAAGATGCTGCAGTAGGTGAATTGTCATTCACAGATTGTACATTCTCTGGCTTCGAAAGTTCTGTATTCCGTACAAAGGGTGGCGTAGTTAGCGTTGATAAGATTTTGGTTGACAACTGTGTGATGACTAACATGTCTACTGGTGGTGGTTACCCAGTATTCTACATCGGTCATGTCAATACAAATGTAGGTAAGTTGGAATTGAAGAATTCTACATTCGATACTACAAGCCACAACTTCATCCAGTTGAAGGCTGCTATCTCTGGCGGCGTGACTATCAGCGACTGTACCTTCTACAACAACGTAGCCGGTAGTAAGTATTTCATGGATTCCAACAAGTTGAGCACCAACCTGACTATCATCAGAACTGTTCTTGGTATGTCCATGGATGCAGCAGCAAGAGGTGTCCGCACTACAGGTTCTATTGTTATCAACGAATCTATGCGTGCAAAGGATTGTGTTTACGGTTCTAACGACATCAAGGAGTTCGCTGCAGGCAGCTTGACATCAGATGAGATCTTCACTGATCCTGCCAACCACAACTTCACAATGAAGATAGACGACCGTATCGGTGACCCACGCTGGTACAAAGCAGAATAAGCAAATAGCAAGCATCCATAAGATGCTTCGCTATAACAAACTATAAAGGAAGTGCAATGCTCACAAAGGGCATTGCACTTTTTTATTATTTCACTTGGAAGTTATCAATAAAAAATGTATCTTTGCAGCGAGGTATTAAAATAGTTAAGATATGGCAAGATACATCAACCCTTTCTCAGACTGGTCGTTCAAGAGAATCTTCGGTCAAGAATACAGCAAAGACTTGCTGATAGAATTCTTAAACCAACTTCTCTTAGGAGAACAACACATCACTAATGTCAAATTTAAGGACAAAGAAATGTTGCCGGAAACAAAAGACCAAAGAGGAATCATATACGATGTCTTTTGTACAACTGACACTGGCGAGCACATTATCGTCGAGATGCAAAACAAAAGTCAGGCTTATTTCATAGACCGCTCTCTGTTTTATGCTTCTAAAACGATAGTTGACCAAGGCGTAAAAGGACAATGGGACTACCATCTTACGCCTGTTTACGTAATCTGCTTCATGAACTTCGATGTAGACGAAAATACACCTAAGAAGTTTAGAACAGACGTTGTGCTGGCAGACAAAGAAAGCGGAGAAGTTTATTCTAACAAAATCCGTTTCATCTACTTGGTGATGCCCCTTTTCAAAAAGAAAGAAGAGGAGTGTAATACGTTTTTAGATTGTTGGATTTATAATTTGAAGCATATGGAGACTTTAGAGAAAATGCCTTTTGAGGCTCAGCACAAAATATTCAAGAGACTGGCAGAAATAGCAGACTCAAAGACCCTGACAAAAGAAGAGCAGGAGAAATACGACAACAGCATGATGGTCATGTGGGACAATTATGCAGTATATAAGCATGCAGAGGAAAAAGGAATAATAAAAGGAGAAGCAAAAGGAAGAGCTGAAGGAAGAGCGGAAGGAAGAGCTGAAGGAAGAGCTGAAGGAGAAAAAGAAAAAGCCAAAGAAATCGCTCTCAAACTTCTTGCTTTAAATACACCAATGGACATCATTTTCCAATCCACAGGTTTATCTATAGAGGAAATCAAGAAATTAAAATCATAAGCGCATAGGAAGTGCAATGCTCACATCGGGCATTGCACTTTTTTATTTCATTACCACTCCCCTACTTCCAAAGAACAAGACAGAATTCGTAGATTCATCGAAGAGGAAGTGAACTCAAGTTTCGCAAATGGTTTATGTACGGGCTGAAGGCCCAAAAGTTCTTAGCCCCTTCAGGGCGTGTGGAGCAAAACTTGCGAAAGTTCGTTTCCTTATACGTAATCGTTTTCGTATAATTTTCTGAGGTTTACACCTTATTATATATAGAATAATTGTAATTTTGCAATATAATAAATATAAGCCTAATTTATGAACAAGACTTTTTTCAAAAACATGGTGCTTGCAGCACTTATGACATTACCCGTACTCGCAAAGGCACAGACTTTTGCGGGAATCACCGTTGAGCAAAATGCTCAGAACACTCCTGAGGGATGGACAGCAGTAGCATTACCACAGTTGCCAGCCATCACATCGGAAAATACGTTTAACATCAAAGACTATGGTGCCTCCATATCGGCAGCAGACAACACCAAAGCTATTCAGAAAGCACTGGATGCTGTTCCTACTACTGGCGGTATGGTAGTAATTCCTGCTGGTACATGGATGTTTGGCAGCACAGACCAGATGACAAGTAAGACCGAGGTACTCAGCATCAAGTCTAAGACCGTACTCCACCTTTGCGCAGGTGCCACCCTGAAGCTCGTGGAATATGGTAAGGCTCCTAACAACAAGACAGTATTCATCGGTTGTAAGAACAAGGGCAAGAATGTTACCGATGTTGTTATCGAGGGTGAAGGCGAAACATCTATCATTGACGGCCAGGGCGCACGCTGGTGGCTGGCAAAAGAGCAAAGCGAGACCTTCAACCCTGGTGCGATGATACGCTTCGAACAGGGTAAGCGTTTCTTGCTCCGCAACTTCAAAATTCAGAATACTCCCGGTGTGAACATCACCATCAGCAATGGCGGTAAGGCAAGTCATGCTACTATTCATGACGTAACCATCAGCGAACCTGCTTCAGAAGCAGGAAAGGGCAAGGCATCTCATAACACGGATGGTGTCTCTATCTGGGGTCCATACATCAACATCTACAACTGTAATATCAGCAATGGTGACGATAATGTAGTTTGCGACAATGATGCACAGTACATCCATGTCTGGAACTGCGACTTCGGAACAGGGCATGGTGCTTCTATCGGTAGCTATACTAAGAACATCAAGCATGTATGGTTTGATAAGATTACCATGAATGGTACCACAGCTGGTATCCGTATGAAGACAGGCATCAATAGTGATGGTACTCTCCGTGGCGGTGGTGAGGAAGACTGGAAGTTCACCAACTTCACTATGACCAAGGTTAAGAACCCACTCTCTATCGACTGCTTCTACGACAAGAACTACAATAGCGATCCTGCGGTAGACAAGGCTAACGCAAGAGCATTGGATAGCACTACCCCAACCTATAATGGTATTTATCTGCAGAATGTGAAGACTACAGATGTTTGCGATGGTAACGCAATCTTCTTTGTTGGTCGCCCTGAGAGCCACATCAAGAACGTGATACTCGACAACGTACAGATATCAGCCAAGAAGGGTATAGACATCCGCTTCGTAGATAATCTCGTGTTCAAGAATGGATCAAAGATTACAGTTAGCAGTGGTACTATGTGGCTTCAGAAATATGATTCATCATGGACAGATGAATGCAATGCAACCTCAACAGGTTCTACGGTTACAGATACAAAAGGTCCTTTCACTTTGAACTCAAAGACCCTAACTGATAAAACAGCAGGTTCTTTCAGCAACGGCTTCTCTATCTCTAACGAGAAAGGCAAGAAATATGATGTTGGCTCAGGAACTAACTATATCAAGTACAGTGCCAATCAATATACCATCATCATTCCTGATGGCATCAAGATTGTCAAGATGGATATAGAGGGCAATGACAATTATACAGATGCAGACGCATACATTGGTGAGATTAACGGCAAGAGCTACGATGCTACTACTTATATCTTCCCTAAGGACAAGAGCGTAAAGAAATATACTGTAGAGTTTGATTCTCCTGTAGAGCACACGTTGACCTTCACACCGAAAGTAAAACAATGCATCTTGGCATTTACTCTTTACACTGATGCCACAAGCTCTATAGCTGGTATCACGGTGGATAATAAGCTTATGGCAGACACCAACATCTATGACCTCAGCGGCCGTGTTGTAGCACAAAAAGGTTCCGAAGGTCTGAAGAAAGGTATCTATATCTTCAACAACAAGAAATTCGTTGTGAAATAACCAGCACTGTACACTACGGGCTCATCACCTATTAATATAGAACAAACAAAAAAGGCAATCTGTCAAACAGCAGATTGCCTTTTTTATGTTTATAGGATTATACTCTTATTTCTTTTCTGTAGTTTCTTCCTTAGTGGCAGCTTTCTTGGCAGGAGCCTTCTTGGCTGCAGCAGGAGCCTTAGTAGCTGTCTTCTTGGCAGGAGCCTTGGCTGCAGTAGCGGTCTTCTTGGCAGCAGGCTTCTTCTCGGCACGGAGTTTTTCTGCCTCTTTCTCTATCTTCTCGAGCTTAGCCTGCAGACGGACAATCTCCTTGTCCTTTACCTCGATTTCCTCATCCTGATTCTTGATGGTGGTGAGAAGACCCTCCAACTGATCGTTATCCACATCAGAAGGATACAAGTCGTTGACACGATTGAGGAAATCGCCAAGAATATTCATATAGTTGGTGAAAGCATCGAAAGGATCGCTGTAGATACCACGGTCGAGACCCACATTGCTGGGCTTGGTGGTCATAAAGCGGAAGTTGTTGCTTGCCTGCAGGTAATCCCAGTCCTGATTGATACGAGGATCGTTGGCAATGCGGACACGGTCGGCAACACTATAAAGTTTGTTGAAAGCCTCACGCTGCATAGAGTTACCCAACCATGTGCTGACATCGCGCTCCTCGTCTACCCAACTCAGGGTATCAGGAACATTCAACTCGCCTACCGATTTCATCTTCTTGCAAATCTCGATAGGAGTAGAGAAGGTGATGCCCTTCTCCTTGGCGCAAGCTGGCAGAGCCTTCAGGAACTCCAGAATGTTGCTTGACAAGGGCTGGGCAATACCAAGAGCAGACAGCTCCATGAAGATATTGATTACCTGCTCCTCTTGAGGCAGGGCAGCAATCTGATTGATATAGTTGTCGGCGAAGAGAGGATAGCCGTCCCAGTTGCTGTTGTTGAAACGCAGAGAGACATCATCGCTCAGGCGCACATCACGCAGCAAGAGCTTGAGCTTTGGAGCCAGGGCGCAGTTGTAAACATAGTGAGGAGACTTCCATCCCAACACATGCTTGGCACCCTCGGTAAGCATGCCGGCAAAACCCATCTGTGAAGCCTGCAAACCGATATCATCGCTATAGATGAGTGAAGAGTTGCGCAGCACCTGTGGCTTCTTGCCAAAGTACTCCTCCATCTTGGCAGCCTGACGCTGTACTTCGGCTTTAAAGCTCTCCTCGTTGACGAGAGATGCCAAGCCATGAGAATAAGGTTCGGCGAGGAACTCTACGCAACCAGTCTTGTTGAGGTCCTGCAACTTCTCCAACACCTGTGGTGCATGAAGTTCCAACTGCTCCATACCCACACCAGAGATAGAGAAAGCCACCTTGAAATACTGTCCGTTGGCCTTGATCATATCCTCAAGAGCTGTGAGGGCAGGCATATAAGAACGCTCTGCAATATCACTGATGCTACGCTCGTTCTCATAGTCATCGTAGTAATAATGGTCGGTACCGATATCGAAGAAACGATACCTCTTCAGATGGATGATCTGATGTATTTCGAAATATAAACAAATTGTCTTCATAAAAAATTAAAATTTGAACGTTTAACTTCACTCTTCACTTCACACCTACTTCCACCCCAGTGTCTTGAGGTAAAGGTCCTTGATGCGTGCTCCCACCTTCTCCCAGGTTATCTGGTCGACCTCATTTTTGCCTTCCACAGACAGATAGTCGAAGAGACTCTCGTTGTGGCAAATGCTATAGATGGCATCAGCCAGAGCATGAATGTCCCAGTAGTCTACCTTGATACAGTTGGTCAGGATTTCACCACAACCACTCTGCTTGGAGATAATCGTAGGCGTGCCACACTGCATGGCCTCCAAAGGAGAGATACCAAAAGGCTCGCTCACCGAAGGCATGACATAGGCATCAGAGTCTTTCAGGCACTCATACACCTGCTTGCCACGCATGAATCCCGGGAAGTGGAAACGGTCGGCAATGCCACGCTCTGCAGCGAGATAAATCATCTGATTCATCATATCGCCGGAACCAGCCATACAGAAACGCACATTGCGAGTACGATGCAACACCATATTGGCAGCCTCGACAAAGTATTCCGGACCTTTCTGCATAGTGATACGTCCCAAGAAGGTTACCACCTTCTCCTTGCCCTTATGGTCGGGACGAGGAATGTCCTGCCACTCCTGCTTCAATGGATAAACAGCATTGTGCATGGCAAAACACTTGCGTGGGTCCTGATGATACTGATTGATGACTGTCTGACGGGTAAGCTCTGACACACACATGATGCAATCGGCATTGTCCATACCATCCTTCTCGATAGAATAAACAGTGGGGTTCACCTTGCCACGGCTTCGGTCGAAGTCGGTGGCATGCACGTGGATGCACAGAGGCTTTCCACTCACCTTCTTGGCGTGGATACCTGCGGGGAAGGTAAGCCAGTCGTGAGCATGAATGATGTCGAACTCCTCAGAACGAGCCACCACTCCTGCAATGACAGAATAGTTATTGATTTCGTCGTGAAGGTTGGAAGGATATCCACCAGCAAAGCCCATACAGCCGAGGTCATTGACGTTCATATAATTGAAGTCGGCATAGATATGATCACGATAACGGAAATAGTCATTAGGGTCCATGATGTTGCCCACACGCTGCTTCACATAGTCATAGTTGACATCGCGCCAGGCTATAGGCACACAGTTCATGGCTACAATTTTAGCGGCACTGCGGTCTTCATCACCAAAAGGATGAGGCAGACAGAGAGTGATATCCACATCGCCCTGAGCATGCAATCCCTGTGAAATACCAAAATTGGCAGTAGCCAAGCCACCAAATACATGAGGAGGATACTCCCATCCAAACATTAATACTTTCATATTGCAGTCCTCCTTATTTAATATTGATATTTTTCAAGTAGTTCGAGCGCACGCAGAATCTCTGCCACATTCATGGCAAAGGAGATAGCACCTCGCCCAGTAAATGGAGGGTTGCCATCGAAGAGCTCGCTGATAGTGCCCAAACAATGGCATGACATCTCATCGTCATAGCCCACCATCTGGCGCTCAATGAAGCTCAGACGTGTACGCTTATACATCTTCAGACTTGCCTCCATATAGAAGCCACCCAGCCATGGCCATGCTGTACCCTGATGATAAGCATAGTCGCGCTGGCTCTGCGGACCTACATAGACAGGGTTGTATCCGCCACTCTTTGGCGAGAGTGAACGCAGACCCTTAGGTGTAAGAAGCTCTCGGGTACAGATGTCGAGCACACGCTTCTTCTGGTCCTGCGACAATGGAGAGTAGTCGAAGGCTACAGGGAATATCATATTGGGACGAACACTCCAGTCGATCATCTTGCCGTCAACATAGTCGTAGAGATAACCATACTCGTTGAGGAAAGTATCGAGGAACGACTGCTTGGCAAGTTCGGCTGCCTCGAGGAACTGCTGCTGATCTTTCTCCTTGCCTGCCAACTCGCACAGAGAGGCACAGAAGCAAAGGGCATTATACCACAAGGCATTAAACTCGACGATGTATCCCGTACGGGGAACAACAGGATGCCCGTTGGCAGTGGAGTTCATCCATGTCACAGCCTTGTCCTTGCCGTCGGTGTAAAGAAGTCCGTTGGGCATCAGCTTCAGGTTGGGGTGATGATTGCACTTCACGTACATCACGACGTCCTTGATAAACTTACCGTACTTCTTGAGGCAAGCTTCTTTTCCTTTCTCCTTGGCATACTGCTGCAAAGCCCATACTGCCCACAAAGGCACATCGGGCTGGTCAATCTCTGCAATATGTACGGTGACAGGCTTGCCCTCCATGAACTCGTAATATCCCTTCATAGCGGTCTTCATGACCAACTCGAAGTAGTCGTCTTCCTCGATGGAGAGTGTCAGACCAGGCAAAGAGATGAACGTGTCGCGGGCACGGCACTTGAACCAAGGATAACCGGCAATGATGTATCGGTCGTCGTTACTTTCGCGACGATGGAACTGATGGGCTGCATTGACCAGACAATGGAAGAAATTGTCGCGTGGCGCACGCTCATTCACTTCCTTGTCGAAGAGTGTCTTCAGACTGCGCGATTTGATTTCGGATGTGGAAGCGGCAAAGACGATGGTCTCACCCTTCTTGATGTTCATCTCGAAATAGCCGGGAACATAGAGGTCCTCATTGGAGGCATAGCCGCGCTCCTGCTCCTTGGGATACTCCACACCACGATACCAGTCGGGCTGGAAGATGAAATTATTCTTCTTGGAGAACTGCATGAACAGGTCGGGATAACCGGCATACATACATGTCTTGATGCCATTGTCGACCTCAGCATAATCTCTTGAAGCAGTTGCATTCTCGTGAGTAAACTGTCTCACGCTGCGGAATGCAAGGAAAGGACGGAACCTCAGTGTAGTGGCAGAATGTCCATCCACCAAGGTGTAACGCAATAAAATACGATTCTCGTAATGCTGGAACACCACTTCCTTCTTCAGAATGACGCCTCCCACACGATACAACGTGGTAGGAACCTTATCGCAATCGAATTCACGGATGTACTTGTGTCCCATCGGATTGTAGTTGTTGCCTTGATACTTGTGCAGTCCAAGATTGAATTCAGCGCCATGCTGAATCACCGTAACATCGAGCGAGCTCAGGAGCACATGGTTGTCATCGTCCAGTTCTGGAACCGGCACAACCAATAGACCATGATACTTGCGGGTATTACAGTCCACAATCGTAGAGCACGAATAAGCACCAGAGCGGTTGGTACGCAACAACTCCTTGGGCAATGACTCTTGAAGGTTAGTCATCAGGGCCTTTTCGAATTTTAGATAACTCATAGATCTATATTAAGGTTTTAGTTTTTAATACATTACTTTAGATTGGTTCAAAGGTAACGATTTTTTGTTGTATAACAAAGTTTTTTCGGATAAAAATAGTTGAAATTTTGCTTTATCATGTTTTTTTAGCCAAATCAACTTACTTTTTGAGCAAAACAGCATGTTGACAACACCCAGACTGGCAGCCGTCAACCACTTTATACGAAAAAAGAGGAGCAAGTTGCCCGCTCCTCTTATCAGGCAGGAATCAGGAAATTGATGACCTCCTGCTCTACCGTTATCTTATAGCTACCCTTAGGGGTGTTCATCAGACGGCCATCCACACCGATGAGGGCATGCGAAGCCTCCTTCACCTCCACCTCACGGGTACGGTAAGGATGCACACTGCGATGGTTGAGAAACTTACCACGCACGAAGAGATAGAATCCCTCGAAGAGCTGTGTGATCTGCGGATGATACACCACCGACACATCGAGCAGTCCGTTATAGGGCACGGCGTTAGGTGTCTGCCCATATCCTGAGGCATTGCCTATGCACATGGTCATCACCCTGCGCTGTATCTCATCCTCATTGATCTTGACATGCATCTTGTAGTCGAGGCGCTGGAAAATCATGAGCACAAAAGAAGAGATGAACGAAAGTGTGCGGGAACCCAGGAAGTGATGGGTCTTGCGGCGCAGATTCATGATAGCGGCAATCAAGCCCACGTTGATGCAGTTCAGGAAGTAACGATGGCACTTCTCGTCGCGCTTGTTCGTATAACGAATACAACCCAAGTCGATTTTCCTGATACGACGCTGTTTCAGCCATTTGATGGTCTGCTCATAATCGCTGTCGGAGAATCCCCAGAAATGGGCGAAGTCGTTCATCATGCCATGAGGGATTACGCCAAGGGCTATCCCTTCACGAGTAGCCTTGTCTACCTGCATCAGACAGTTGACGGCATCATTGAGTGCAGAATCGCCTCCCACAATGACTATTGTCTTATAGCCATTGTTGATAAACATCTTCACCAACCGTTCCACACTTTTCTGGTTCTCACTCTGCACAAAGTCGTAGTCGATATGCTGCTGGCGCAACACCTTCTCTATCTTGAGCCAGCGTTTTCCTTCACGCCACCCGTTACGGGGGCAATAGAGCAATCCCCACTTGTTTTCATTAACCGCCATGATCTATATTTTGTTTTTTATATTTCAAGATTTACCTGTCCACATCGCCTGTCAGCTCGAATATCTGTTCCACCTTATCTGCCATGGGCTGCAAGGCGTCCACCCAATGTATGGTAAAGCCTCTGCGCTCCATGCCGCGGAACCATGTCATCTGTCGCTTGGCAAACTGATGTATGGCTATCTCCAAGCCTCGGAACATCTCGTCGTAGGATGTCTTACCTGTCGCATATTCTGTGACAAACTTGTATTCCAAGCCATAGTATATCAAGTCTTCTGCAGGAATGCCCCTGTCAAGAAGCGATCTGATTTCATCGACCATACCTTCATCAAGGCGTTGCCTCAGTCGACGTGTAATCTTCTCACGACGAGCCTCACGGTCGATGCTCACACCGATAATCAAGGAGTCAACCGATGGCAGCTCCCTCTCGGGCATGGGATGCTCGGCATTATAAGTCTCAATCTCTATGGCACGAATGGCACGCTGGGCTGTGTCGACATCGGTGCGGTTGTGCATATGCGAGCCGTTCCTTGCCTTGAGCTGTTGCAACATCTCTGTAAGCTCAGCCAGGCTTTTGTCGGCAAGACGCTCACGAAGCACAGGGTTCTGAGGCACAGGCGAGAGATGATAGCCCTTGAGCACGGACTCAATATAAAGTCCCGTTCCGCCACAAAGGATGGGCAACCTTCCCCTTCTAAGAACATCCTGATAGGCATCATAGAAGTCTTGCTGATACTGAAAGAGGTTGTACTTGGTTCCTGGCTCGCAGATATCTATGAGATGATAGGGAATCTGCTTGTCTCCTACAGTATAGTCGGCCAGATCCTTACCCGTTCCTATATCCATTCCGCGATACACCTGTCGGCTGTCAGCACTGATAATCTCGGCTTCCATCCCGTCCATACGCGAAGGAAAGGCAGCAGCCAAGGCAGCAGCAAGACTGGTCTTTCCGCTTGCCGTAGGACCCAATATCGTTATCATCGTCTGTTTCATGGTGGCAAAGATACAAAAATTTCTGATATAGGTAAACAAAGAAAGCGAAAAAAAGAAGTTTAGCATCACTTAAAGACCCGAAATAAGGTTTCATACGGGTGTAAACGCAAAAAAGCCTGGCATTTTGCAATGCCAGGCCTATAATATTGTTGAATATCGCTTCTGCGGTATTACTTCAACTCAGCGAGGTACTTGATAGTACGAACCATCTGAGAAGTATAAGAGTTCT
>ERZ1023674.101-NODE-101-length-24834-cov-44.304572_pt1 | contig 24834 bp, 18 predicted proteins | sample MGYA00380343_ERZ1023674 | MGnify/ENA primary metagenome ERZ1023674 (study PRJEB33179, sample SAMN07448985) | human gut metagenome | biome: Human-gut; feature: Human associated habitat; material: Faeces | host: Homo sapiens | place: India: Bhopal | collected...
TTCAACTGTATATTCAGTTCATTATCTTGTTTTGCTTGTGTGCAAATACGTCATAACCCATTTCAGGTGGTTATTGCGGTGAGGTCCCACCTCTTCCCATTCCGAACAGAGAAGTTAAGCTCACTTGCGCCGATGGTACTGCAATGCAATGCGGGAGAGTAGGTAGCCGCCTTCTTTTATCAAGAGCCTCAGATTTCGAAAGATTTCTGAGGCTTTTTTGTTTTTTTTTTGTATCTTTGCAGCATGATTTGGACGGATAGAATAAGACAGGTGAAGATTTATCTGGTGATAGCGGCTGTTTGCATCGCTGTCGCCTCGCTCGTCGTGTCTCATTTTCTTGTTCGGGATCTTGCTCTGGAGGAACGGAACCGCATGGAGGTTTGGGCGGAGGCTATGCGCTCGCTGAACAAGGCAGATGAAAACACTGACTTGAGTCTGGTGCTGAAGGTTATCAACGAGAATAACTCTATTCCCGTTATCGTGATGGATGCCAACAACCAGGCGCAGACGTTCAGAAACATCGATGTCGACGGCAAGGATTATGCTGATAGTCTGAATAATGCAGCTCTCATCGGACAGCATCTCCTGGCGCTGGGCAAGAATATCAAGATTGAACTCGATGACTCTACTCACGACTATATCCAGGTGTGCTACGACGATTCGCTCATGATTCGACGTCTCTCTGCCTATCCCTATATCCAGCTCGGCGTGGTGATGATTTTCGTGGTCATCGCTATCTTCGCTCTCCTTACTTCTAAGCGTGCCGAACAGAATAAGGTGTGGGTGGGCTTGTCGAAGGAAACCGCTCATCAGTTGGGTACTCCTATCTCCAGTCTGATGGCATGGATTGAAATCCTGAAGATGAATTATCCTGACGATGATCTTATCCCGGAGATGGATAAGGATATCAAGCGACTGCAGTTGATTGCCGACCGATTCTCGAAGATCGGTTCGCTGCCGGAGCCTGTTCCTGCCAGTTTGAACGAGGTGATGGACCACGTTATCGACTATATGGACCGTCGCACCTCTAAGAAGGTGAAGATGGTGAAGGATTTCCCCGACCACGACATCATCATCAAGATCAATGCCTCGCTCTTTGAGTGGGTGATTGAGAATCTCTCCAAGAATGCCGTGGATGCGATGGGCGTGGATGGCGGACAGATTACCCTGCATGTGGAGGAGACGGATGACAGGGCCATCGTGGAGATTTCTGATACTGGAAAGGGAATCAGGAAGAAAGACCTGCGCAATGTGTTCCGTCCGGGCTTCACTACCAAGAAGCGAGGATGGGGACTGGGACTCTCGCTCGCTAAGCGCATCGTGGAGGAATATCACCACGGCAAAATCTGGGTGAAGAACAGCGAAGTGGGGAAGGGAACCACCTTCCGAATCGAACTGAAGAAGAAGGGCTGATGCTTCAGAAGACAGCACGGCGATGCATCGGATGAATGAAGGATGATGCGTCTGAAAACCTCTCTTTTGATGATGCTTGAATCCGAAAATCTTCTTAAATCCCTTAAAAATGGGAAAAAATGGGGGAATAATCAGTTAATAATGAGAGATTTTAGTGATTTTTGCATAAAAAATTATTTTATCTCAAAAATTATTTGTAACTTTGCAGCCCGAAACCAATATGGTATTTAATAAAAAAATGTGTAATTTAGAGTCTTATAAGATTGATTTGAAAGCTTTGCCTCAGGGGGTAACAAACTTGGAGTTTAAGCTAGACGATGAATACTTTCAGGCAATAGACGCTCCTGATATTCAGAGAGGCGAGTTGCAGAGTAGTCTGTCCATCAACAGGACGGACGACTTCTTCGAGCTCAATTTTCACACCGAGGGAGTGGTACACATACCATGTGACATCTGCCTGGATGATATGGATCAGTCCATTGACACCGACGACCGCCTCATGGTGAAATTCGGAGACGACTACTCAGAAGAAGATGACCTCGTGATTGTGGCCGAGAACGAAGGAATACTCGATATCGCGTGGTTTATCTATGAATTTATAGCCCTCAATATTCCCATCAAGCATGTGCATGCACCTGGAAAATGCAACCCTGCTATGATTGAAATGCTCCAGCAGCATTCTGCCGCCCGAAGCGGTGAGGAAGAAGAGGAAACTGTGGATCCACGCTGGGCAGCTCTCTTAAAATTAAAAAAGTAAAATTCAAAAATTAAAACATTTAAAAAATTATGGCACATCCTAAAAGAAGACAGTCAAAGACACGTACACTTAAGAGAAGAACTCATGATAAGGCAGTAGCTCCTACATTGGCAGTTTGCCCTAACTGTGGTGCATATTATGTATACCACACTGTTTGCCCTACTTGCGGTTACTATCGTGGTAAGGTTGCAATCGTTAAGGAAGCAGCTGAATAATGGGTAAAATCAATGCTGTAATCACAGGTGTAGGTGGATACGTGCCAGACTATATCCTCAACAACGAGGAGTTGTCGCGCATGGTGGATACCACAGACGAGTGGATTACCACACGTGTGGGTATCAAGGAGCGCCGCATCCTTACAGAGGAAGGTCTCGGAACCAGCTATCTGGCGCGTAAGGCGGCAAAGCAGCTGATTCAGAAGACTGGCGTGGATCCAGACACAATCGACGCACTGATTGTGACAACCACAACACCTGACTACAAGTTCCCTTCTACAGCATCTATCGTCCTCGGTAAGCTCGGACTGAAGAATGCCTTTGCGTTCGACTTCTCTGCAGCTTGCTGTGGATTCTTGTACACCCTCGATGTTGCAGCTAGCATGATTCAGAGCGGCAGATACAAGAAAATCATCGTAATCGGTGCAGACAAGATGTCTTCACTCGTAGATTACACAGACCGTGCTACCTGTGTGCTTTTCGGCGACGGAGCAGGTGCTGTGCTCGTGGAGGCAACAGAAGAGGAAAATGTAGGTGTTCAGAACTCATACCTTCGTACAGACGGACAAGGCTTGCCTTTCCTCCACATGAAGGCTGGTGGTTCTGTGTGCCCTCCTTCACACTTCACCGTAGATCATCGTCTGCATTATCTTTATCAGGAAGGTCGTACCGTATTCCGTTACGCAGTAACCGATATGAGCAACGACGTGATGAAGATCCTGGAGATGAACAATCTGAAGGCTGATGATGTGAACTGGGTGATTCCTCACGAGGCCAACCTCCGTATCATCGAGGCTGTGACCAAGCGTGCAGGAATTCCACTTGACAAGGTGGTAGTTAACATCGACCATTATGGAAATACCAGTGCGGCAACAATCCCATTGGCACTCTGGGATGCAGAGAGCCAGTTGAAGAAGGGCGACAACGTCATCTTCACAGCATTCGGTGCAGGATTCGTACACGGTGCATCATTCTATAAGTGGGCTTATGATGGTGCTGCTTATGGCAAGTAAGACATATTAAAATAGGATAGAATAATTATCTATATAAGGAAACGCATCTTTCTTATTTCATCTCAACAAAAGTGAACTAAGCAAGGATGCGTTTCTTTAGCTTCATGCCAGGTTCTGGCAAACTCATTTAAACATTTCGTTTCAATCAATTTTTTTATCGTATGCATAAAGCAGGTTTCGTAAATATCGTGGGCAACCCTAATGTGGGAAAGAGTACGCTGATGAATCAACTGGTGGGCGAGCGTATCAGCATCGCTACCTTCAAGGCGCAGACCACTCGTCATCGTATCATGGGTATCGTGAATACCGATGATATGCAAATCGTGTTTTCGGATACCCCTGGCGTCTTGAAGCCAAACTACAAGATGCAGGAGATGATGCTTGCCTTCTCGGAGAGTGCATTGGCTGATGCCGATGTGCTGCTTTATGTTACTGATGTGATAGAGAATCCTGAGAAGAACATCGAATTCCTGGATAAGGTGAAGAAGATGAAGATTCCGGTGCTCCTGCTCATCAACAAGATTGACCAGAGCGACCCGAACAAACTGGGTGACACCGTGGAGAAATGGCACTCGCTGCTGCCGAATGCCGAGATTCTGCCTATCTCTGCGAAAAACAAGTTTGGCGTGGATATGCTCCTCAAGCGCATCAAGGAGCTGCTGCCTGAGTCGCCTGCGTTCTTCGACAAGGACCAGTTGACCGACAAGCCAGCCCGCTTCTTCGTATCTGAGATTATCCGCGAGAAGATTCTGCTCTACTACGACAAGGAGATTCCTTATGCCGTAGAGGTGAGGGTGGAGCGATTCAAGGAAGACGACACCCGCATCCACATCAATGCCGTCATCTACGTGGAGCGTGATTCCCAAAAGGGTATCATCATCGGTCACCAGGGCGTGGCGCTCAAGAAGGTGAACACCGAGAGTAGAAAGGCACTTGAGAAGTTCTTCGGAAAGAAGATTTTCCTGGAAACCTTCGTGAAGGTTGACAAAGACTGGCGCAGTTCGCAGCGTGAACTCGACGCCTTCGGATACAATCCGGAATAATCTACCCCACCTCTCCCTGAATGTAATCGAGGGAGTAACTCTCGCCAGAGGGGCGAGGGCCGGAGCAAGGTCAGCTTCGGCAAATTATTAACTTGGATGCAGAGACCACATCCATGATACCTCCTGAAAGGAAGGAGGCGAATGACTATTTATGGCAAATTTAGTAGCAATCGTAGGTCGCCCTAACGTGGGTAAATCTACTTTATTCAATCGTTTGACTCAATCTCGTCGCGCTATCGTTAGTGATACGGCTGGTACTACCCGCGACCGTCAGTATGGTAAGTGCAGCTGGAACGGAAGAGAATTCTCTGTGGTGGATACCGGTGGTTGGGTCGTTAAATCAGATGACATTTTCGAGGATGCTATCCGCAAGCAGGTGCTGGTGGCTACAGAGGAGGCTGACCTGGTTCTCTTCCTGGTAGACGTGAACACCGGTTTGACCGACTGGGATGAGGACGTGGCCCTGATCTTGCGTCGTGCCAAACTGCCTGTTATCCTTGTGGCAAACAAGGTGGACAACAGTGCTGAATACTATCAGGCTGCCGAGTTCTATAAGTTGGGCTTGGGCGACCCTCAGTGTATCAGTGCCGCAACAGGTGGCGGTACGGGTGACTTGCTCGACATCATATTAGACAAGCTTCAGGATAATCCTGAGGAAGCCATCGAGGAAGACATTCCTCGTTTCGCCGTGGTAGGTCGTCCTAACGCCGGCAAGAGCAGTATCATCAATGCCTTCATCGGTGAAGACAGAAACATCGTTACCGAGATTGCTGGTACAACCCGCGACAGTATCTATACCCGTTACGACAAGTTCGGCTTCGACTTCTATCTGGTTGATACCGCCGGAATCCGCCGCAAGAACAAGGTGAGCGAGGACCTGGAGTTCTATTCCGTGATGCGTTCCATCCGTGCCATCGAGAACAGTGATGTCTGCATCCTGATGCTCGACGCTACCCGTGGTATTGAGACCCAGGATATGAACATCTTCCAGTTGATTCAGAAGAACAACAAGAGTCTGGTGGTGGTAGTAAACAAGTGGGACTTGGTAGAGGAGAAGAACCAGAAGGTGATTGATACCTTCGAGAATGCCATCCGCAAGCGCATGGCTCCGTTCGTGGATTTCCCTATCATCTTTGCTTCGGCACTGACCAAGCAGCGCATCTTCCGCGTGTTGGAAACTGCCAAGGATGTTTACCAGAACCGCAAGGCTCATATCGGAACCTCTAAGCTCAACGAGGTGATGTTGCCTATCATCGAGGCTTATCCACCACAGAGCGTGAAGGGTAAGTATATCAAGATCAAGTACTGTACCCAGTTGCCAAACACCACGATTCCATCGTTCGTGTTCTATGCCAACTTGCCACAGTATGTAAAGGAGAACTATCGCCGCTTCCTGGAGAACAAGATTCGTGAGAACTGGTCGTTGCATGGTTGTCCTATCAACGTCTTCATTCGTCAGAAGTAAGGGGAAGTGAAGAGTGAAGAATCAAAATGTATAAAGATGAAGAAACTTTTGATTTTTATGATAATAAGTATGGGGTTGGGACTTTCTTCCTGCAAGGAGGAGCGTCCTGACCCTTCTTACTTTGCGGGTATAGCCGCAAAGGGTTACTACGACTTGCTCCTTGAGGGCAAGTATGAGGAGTATGTGGCCGGTTTCAACCAGCCCTACCGCATCCCGAAGGGCTATCACGACCAGCTGCTGCTCAATGCCCGGATGTATGTGGAGCAGCAACAGCTGGAACACCAGGGCATAGCGAAGGTGAACGTGCTGAATGCCAAGGCAGACACCGCCCACCATGTAGCCGACGTCTTCCTGCAACTAGCCTTCGGCGACAGCACCAAGGAGCAGATTGTGGTTCCGATGGTAGAGGTGAAGGGTGAGTGGAAGATGAGGTAGGAGTAATGTATTGACTACGATAAGATTCGCATGCTGATTCGTCATGACAAGAACTTCGACCATGATGCCAGCATCATTCAGGAACTGGTTACCAAGGGTTATGTTATGGGTAATCTCGTAGAGAATTTTCCTGCTGAGCGTATCAACGACCCGGATAACTTCCTGAGTTTGCTCTTCTATTTTGGTTTGGTAACGATAGATGGCTCTTATCAGGGATACACCAGGTTCATTATTCCGAATGAAGTGGTGCGTGACCAGATATCTTCCTTTCGCCTCTTTGTGATATTTATAAGGATATGACCGATTCTTATATTGTAGAACTGAAGTACTGCAAGTTTATCGAGGGGTAGATATGGTGCTATGTGAGGAGCTGCTGGAGCAATAGTGTCAGAAATCATGTGAAAAACCGCAGTCTTGACCTATATCAAGTCTGCGTTTTTTTTGCTTCTTTTTGCCCGAAATGATGGAAATGTGCATTTGGGTGTTTGCGCAAACAAACGGAAAAATGCAGAAAAGACAACAATTCACTGTTAAAAATGCGTTGCTTTAACGAAAAATAACACTATTTTCTTTGCTGGTTTCAATTATTTGTTTTAAATTTGCCATCGAAATAAAGAATCGGGACGTAACTATGACCAAAAAAGAGAAAGTCTAAGAATGACGAAACTAACAACGAAAAAATAGAATTCCGAACAAGAAATTACGGTTATGAATAACGAAATAAGAACGACGAAACTCAGTTTTAGAATTTAAGGACTTAATTTTGATGAGATTACTTTTCCCATTCTAAGAACATAAATTTAACTTTTTAAAACTTACAACGTATGAAACAGAACGTACTACTTTCAATGTTGGCAATGACTGTCCCAATGGCAGCATTCGCTGATGCTAATGTACCTACTGCAAAAGATGTATATTCTTCTGCCGGTGGATTTGTGACATTTGATGTTTCATTGGTGCCTGGCGAATATACTATCGCAGCTAAGCCAACTAAGGGCGAGACCGTGAAGGTTATGGTAGATGGTAAGGAAGTATCTACCTTCACTGTAAAAAAAGAAGGCAATGTGAAGATTCAGGCTACTGTTGATGAGAAGACAGAGTTTGAGTCAGCATTTGTGTTGACACTCAAGTATGACTTCAAGAAGGCTCTTGCTGCTACTCAGAGAGAATTGAGCGATGTATTGCTCAAGATTAGTGAATCTTCTGACAGCAAGATCCAGGAGTTAGCTGCAACAGGTGCCGGAATCCAGAGCGATATTAATAAGTTGGCGGAGCCTGCAGAGAAGGATGCTTATGATACCTATGTAAAGAATCACCTTTATTTGGGTGCTGATTCTCCTGAGTTGAAGGAGATTTCTAAGAGAATTTCTACATTGAATTCTCAGGTAGATGCTGCTAAGAATAATCTTATTGGTTATAATTTGGCCGTTGAGGCAGTTAAGAATTTTGAGGCTTCTGTAGCTTGGACAAATTTGGTTACTGAAATTTCAAAATCAGACATCTCTGCTTATGCAACTGAGACTAAGGGCTGCAAGGCTAAGTATGATGAGTTGAATGCTGCAGTCAAGGCTGAGAAAGAGGCTATTGAGAAGGCTTATAAGGATGGTACTGCTGGCACATATACAGCGGCTATCATGAAGAGTTGGACTGAAAAGAATACAGCTACAGCTGAGTCTATAACAAAGGTTATCCAGAAAGCCAACACCGATGATAAGGCTTATAATGTAGTATTGCCTAGTATTAAGAAGGCTATTGAGCAGAGAAACGAAATGTCTAATAAGTTGGTGACAGCTCTTCCTGCTGATCCTGATGTATATGGTGACATGTTGACTGAAGCTCAGAATGAACTTAATAAGCAATATCAGAAGGTTATCCTTTTGAATGGAGTAGATAAGAATGGTACTGCTACTTCTCATGACAATGCTGCAGCAACACAGGCTGATAATGAGAAAGTTCTGGCTGATGTAACAGCTGCTATTAATGCCCTCCAGACTGACTATATTGATAAGGCTGCAACTTTGAAGGCTGCTTATGCTGCAGAACTTGCTAATGTACAAACTTTGCAGACTTCTTTGAATAACGCAACAGCTGATGCTGATGCTAAGACTAAGCTGGCTAAGGATATCACAGCCATTCAAACATTGGTTGATAACCTGAAGACTACAGTTGAGAACGACAACAAGGCTCATACTATAAAGGCTGGTAAATATGATGCAACCATCAAGGATATCAATGATAAGATTGCTGCATTGAAGACTGCTGCAGCTCCTTACGAGGGCAACACGAAGGCTAAGGCTGAGGTTGAGAAGGATATCAAGACATTGACAGAGAGCTTGAATGCCGCAAAGACTGCTGTTGGTAAGCTTGCATCTGCTCAGGATAAGAACTTCAATATTGCTGCTAAGTATACAGTTACCGCTGAGAATTTGGCTAAGACTATTGCAGGTTATACAGCAGAGTTGGATAAGCAATATCAGGCAGGTGTTAAGGATGGTAAGAATGCCGCAGGTGCTTACCAGACAGGTGATTTTGCTACAGGTAAGGCTGCTACATCTAAGGCTATTGCTGGCTATCAGACCGATGCAACCAATGCATTGGCAGATTATGATAAGGTAGTTGCTGCTTTGGCTTCTTACAATACAGCTGTTGCAGATTTGGAGAAGACAGCTGTTGATGGTACAGTAACTGTAACTGCTGAAAGTGCTGAAACTTATGCTGCCGCTATTGCTGGTTTGAAGGCAAAAGTAAGTGATATTCAGAAGGCTTTTGATGCAGCTAAGGCTAAGAATGATGCTGAATTTACTAAGGGTATCGCAGCTGTATCACTTGATGGTACAATTGTAACACAGGCTAACAATTTGAAGAATACTTATGCTGATCGCAAGTCTAACTTCGATACAAATAAGACTCTCAATGCTGCTATTGCTATGCGTACCCAGGCTAGTGAGCGTATTGATGCTGTAATCAAGAGCTTGGAGGCTGAAGGAACTGATTATAAGGCTGAAACTTATGGAAAGAAGAATACCGAGTTATCTGCAACTAAGACTAAGATTGTAGATGATGCAAAGGCTAAGAAGACAGAAGTAGAGGGAACTTCTATTGATGAGAAGAACGCTGCTAATGTCATTGCTACAATTCTTCCTAAGTTGAATGAGGATATCAAGAAACTTGAAGATAGAAAGACTGCATTGGGTGAGACTGCTGCTAAGTATGAGAAGGCTTACACTGCAGAAAAGAATCAGAATACTGCTGCCACAACAGAGCTTGCTGGTTTGAAGAAGGATCTTCAGGCTGCTAGTGCTAAGAATGAGGACCCTGCTAGAATTGCTGAGTTTGATGGAGCTTCTATTTCTTCAACACTTTCTACAATTGAGACAGCAATTGCATCATCGTTTGCTAATGAGACTTTGGTTTCTGATTGGAGTGATGCTAAGAATGAAAAGGGTGAGGTTACCAAGAAGGGTTATGCTACCCAGCTTGCAGCCGTTAAGACTAGCATCTCTGAATTGAGTAAGAAGGCTGAGGCATCTACTGTCAATTGGAAGGCCAACACGGAAATTAATGCTGCTTGGACAACTTATGATGTTGCAAAGAAGATCGCTTCTGTTGAAACAGCTATTAATACTGTAGCCGCAAGTGCCGCTTCTATGACTCATTATACTTCTGAGTATGCTGAACTGACTACAGAAAAGAGTAATATTGAGAGTGCTATTACTAAGGCGTATGGAACAGATCGTGATGCTGCAGCCAAGAAGACTGCTCTCATCCAGCGTATTAGTACTTTGGCTGGCAATTTGCAGACTCTAGCAACTAATATCCCTGTAAATGAAGCTAGTTACGCTGCTTTGACTAAGCAGAGTGATGCCGTTCAGACAGCTTGGAATGAGGCTTATGCAAAGATTGCCGCTAACGATGCTTCTACAAAGAAGGATCATTGGTTGAAACAACTCTCTGAGCAGGATGTAACATTCGGTATTATTAATAAGGATATTGCAGATAGTTACAAGAAGGGTGGTTTGTTGGCAGAGAAGCGTGCTGAGCTGGAGACTTCTTTGGCTAACGTTAACAAGGCAGTCAAGGATATCGTTGACCAGCAGGAGGCAGGTTATAATGCTGCTATTGCTGCTGATAACCAGACTAAGTATAATGCATTCTTAAACGCTGCTGAGCTTGCACAGAGTGCAATTACTTCTGCTAACAAGACTATCGTGGGTTACAGAGATGTAAGTCATGAGGATTTGAAGAGCGATTGCTATAACGACATATTAACAACTCTTGATAATATCAGTAAGTATCAAGGTTTGTTGGATGCATTGAAGACTGAGACAGAGACAAAGTATAACGCTGTAAAGGCTCCTGCTTTGTATGATGCTACTTCTGCAATCAGCGAGGCTGATAAGTTCAAGGCTGATGTTGAAGCTGCAATCTCTAATTTGAGTACTCAGGTGCGTACAAACGCTGATAAGGTTTACAAGGCTAAGTTTATAGTTGGCTTCAAGAAGAGTGTTGAGACAACCAAGTCTGCTGCTGAGGGTGTTGTATATACCAAGAAGTATGTGGCATCTGCATTCAGCGATTTGACTAAGAAGGTTTCTGAAATCGAGGCATTGGCTAGTGATGATGTTCAGTTTTTGATTAACATGGATACCAAGATCTTGGCTACCATTGAAGCTGCTGAGGCTGGTAATGAGGTAACTAAGGCTCTTGACAAGGCTTTGACAGATGATTATACTGTTAAGTTGAATGCGTTGGAGTCTGATATTCAGAAGAAGCAGACTGCTATGGCAGGATTCGTTCATGCTGGCAAGGCTAAGGATATCAAGGCATTTGATGATATGGTAGCAAAGACTGTTACAGCTGCTAAGACAGAAAAGGCTAAGGTTGGACTCTTGGATGCAACTGAATATGGTGCTATCAAGAAGTTGTTTGCTGCCTATGAGGCAGACAAGACTTATGCAAATGCAGAGACTGCAAGTAAGACAGCAAAGGACAATGATGCTGCAAGAACAGATATCACTGGCAAGATTGTTCAGTTGAATACAGACCTTGCTGCTGCCCAGACATACATTGATAAGTATGTGCTTGTTGCAGCTGATATGAAGACCGATGTTGAGAAGCAGAAAGCAGCTATCGATAAGGTAGAAAAAGACCTTGCCGCTGATGTTGCTGTAAGTGCTAATAAGAAGACCTACGAGGCTAGTGTTAAGGCTTGTGCTGATGGCGTGAAGGCTCTCTATGCTTCGGTTAACACAAAGGAGGAGCTTGCTATTAAGACCAATATCACATCAATCTCTACTGAGTTGACTGATATGAAGACGGAATATGCAGGAAATACAGCTAAGATTGCTGAATTTGATGCATACTTCAATACTAATTGCAAGACTTTGACTGCTGATTATGAGAAGGCTTTGAAGGCTGCTACTACAGATACTGATAAGCAGGCTGTTAACTTGGATTGGGAGGTTAAGGTGGCTAAGGCTCATGCTGGTCTCACTTCATTGTGGAAGAGCAATATCGCTAGCGACACCTATGATTTGCTGAACAAGGCTTATGTTGATGCAAAGGCTGAATACGATGCTCTTGCTGCTTTCATCAATGCTGCTCATGCTCAGGTTCAGGCTGAATATGCTGACCAGGTTGCTAAACTCGGTGTTGAATTGGTGGCTGTCAAGTCTGATATTGAGGCTGATAAGACTAACAATGTTGTTGTTACATACGAGAAGGTTCGTAAGAGTGCTATCAATAAGGTTAAGAAAGCAACTGCCGCTATCAAGGCGCCAGCTGAGGCTAAGGAGAATAAGTGGAAGGCTAATGATACAGCTAAGGCTGCTATCGATTCCAAGAACACCTTGTCTTCTGACCTTGAGACCGTTAAGACAGCTGTCTTTGCTCTAAGTCATGCTAAGGTAGAGGCCGAAAAGGTTGCTTACGAGAAGACGGTAAAGGCCATTACTGATCGAATCACCACTTTGAATAGCGACATCGCTACTGCTAATGCAACAATTGAGTCTGGTAAGAGTATTGCTGAACTTCAGAGTTCACTTGAGACTGAATGCACTTCTATTGCTGATGATATTTCTGCATTGAATAAGAATGCTCATTATACAGAGACTACTACTGTTCTTATCAAGAGCTTGACCGATAAGGTAACTCTCTTGACTGGTACAGATAGTAAGGTTAACGCTGATAAGAAGAAAGAATTGAAGAAAATGGATGAAGAGGGTGGATCTATCTACGCTTTGCGTTCATATAATAACAATATGTATTCAGCAGGAGCTTATGATCACGATATCAATGGTAGCTTGATTAAGGACAAGGACAATAAGCCAGTTTCTGTAGTTAAGGACTATGTTTCTGAAGTATATCCAGAGGTACAGGAGAAGGTTGAGACTATTATTGGTGAATTAAACCATGTTGAGATGATTGCTAACATCGTTCTCGGTGACGCTGACCAGGATGCTAACCATCTTGTTACAGTCAATGACTACTCTGAGGTTCGTTCTTGGATTCTTTCAGCTAAGACATACGCTGATGTACCAGAGGCTAACGCTGTTGCAGGTGACGTAAATGGTGACAAGAAGTTTACTGTTGCTGACTTGACAAAGATCTCTAACATCGTATTCTACGGTAATCCTGATGGTGAAGAGAGTACAACTACTAAGGCTCGTGCTTTGAATAGTAACCCTATTGCTTCTGTTGATGATGTAATCACAGTTAACAAGACATCTGAGGAGACTACTGTATTTGGCAAGACCGTACAGATTGCTATTGAGGTAGCTCATCAGCAGACTCTCACAGCAGGTCAGTTCGACGTTAAGTTGCCAGAGGGTATGAAGTTGGTTGGTCAGGAACTTACCGACCGTGCTAATGGTCATGAGTTGTTGAGCAATGAAATTGCTGACGGTCAGTATCGCTTCGTAGCTTCTACTATCGACAACAATGCCTTCAATGGTAACACTGGTTCTATCGTAGTTCTCAATGTAGAGGTAGATGGTAGCTATCAGGGTGGAGCTATTGAGGTTTCTAATGCAATCTTCTCAGATGCTAAGGGACGTTCTTATAGCATTACTCGTGGCATCGGTGATGGTACAGGCGAGACCACTGGTATTGACAACATCACTGCACCTACAATGAAGGAGCGTATCTACTCTATCGGTGGTATGGTGAAGAAGTCTATCCAGAAGGGTATCAACATCATCGTTGGTGAGGATGGTACTGCTCGTAAGGTAGTTAAGAAGTAATAAAAGTTAAACAATTGATAGTATTGGCTGCTGCTAGCGACAGCAGGTGGCAGCTGATACTTCATTGGGTTTCTTATTACTGATTATGAATTTAATAACAATCAAAAATAATAAGATATGAAGAAAATATTCTATACCTTGTTGTTTCTTGCATTAAGCAGTATTTCTGCATTCGCAGGTGAGAACACGCTTAAGATCGCTGATTTTACAATATTGGCGGGACAAGAGAAAGAATTGGCAATTGAACTCAACAATGAGGATATCATTACTTCGTTGCAGTTTGACATTGCACTTCCACAAGGTTTGACCTATGTTGAAGGTAGTGTTGCTAAGGTTGCTGACCGTATTACACGTGGCAGCCATTCTGTAAAGGTGGTTCCACAGAAGAAGGATGGAAAGATTGTTGATTATCGTTTTGGTATTTTCTCTACTGGAGTTGATGATGAGACGAAAGCTCAGTCTTCTATCAGTGAACATTCTGGTGCTATCCTTACTATTAAGGTAAAGGCTTCTGAGGATTGCGTTGATGGTAAGATTACATTCAATGAGGCTTATGGTAGTGACGCTAGCAAGCCAGGTGAGAGTGCAAAGATGGTTGACGTAAAGTCTGATGCTACTCTGATGGCTGTTTCTGCAGGTACTGCTGCTTTTGAGAAAGAAAGTGGTTACTTGTTTGCTGGTAACAAGGATGTTCTCAATGTAACTCTTGATAATGTAACCAAGCTTGTTAACTTGCAGGCTATTGTTACTCTTCCTAAGGGCGTTTCTTTCGTAAAGAACGAAAATGGTGATTATATCAATTACAGTAATCGTCTTACTGAGAATGTTACTGGTAGCATCAAGGCTGTTCCTGGTAAGGAGAACGTTTACACCTTGCTTCTTGAATCATTGACAAACGATGTGATTTCAGGTAACTCTGGTGTTCTCTTTGGTTTGAACGTTGCTGCTGATCAAACTTTCGCTGGTGGTGATATCGTTATCTCTGACATCAAGGTTTCTACTCCTAAGGGTACTGAATACGTAGTTGGTGGCGAGCTTAAATATAAGGCTATTGCTGATTACCTTGATCCTTCTGGTGATGGTGCATGGGATGTTGACGATGTAAAAATGGTTATTCCATTTATCATGAATGACGAGGTTGATTCAAATGTTGATTTCAATGCTGATGGCGTAGTAGACGTTGATGATGTCAAGTATGTTATTGGTAGAGTTTTAAATGATTAATTAAGGAGAAATAATTATGAAAAATATATTTAATAAATTAGGACTGCTTTTGATGACTTTGGTCATGGGTGTTTCCTATACTAATGCAGATGAAGTTAATAATCCTGTGACTCTTACAGTTGATCCTGTTTCTACAATGCCTGGTAACATTATTGATGTGCCAATTATGTATGAGAGTACTGAAGAGCAGAATACCTTCCAAATGGACATCGTATTACCAAAAGGACTTACTTTTGAGTTGACTGATGGAAAATATGGAACTGTTGGTGATGCTATCCCTCAAGGTTGCTTGTATGAGGAAAAATTCAAGGACAATAGAGAAGATGGTTTGGATGCAGTTCGTATTGTTTGCGTGAGCATGGTGACTCCTTTTAAGAAGGGTCAATTATTGACTTTTAAAGTTAAGGCAACAGATGAGTTGGCAGATGTTACTCAGATTAAGCTTGAAAAAATCAAATTCAGTAAAATCTATTTCACTTATACGATTGATGTAAAGAACATCAAGAAGGAGTGGGATGCTAACGAGGCTGCAAATACTAAGATCAATGAGGCTCTCACGGCTTTAATGACTGCATTGGACGCTGCTGACGCTAAGATTAACGAAACCTGCGTTGAGTCTGTGAAAACCGTTTACCTCGACAAGTTGGGTGATTGCGTTACTAACATCAACAAGCAGGCTATGGAGTTGAATGCCAAGTATGCTGCTATCCAGTTGACAGAGAAGGACGCTGAGGACTTCGTTGCTGATTGCGCCAAGGCTCAGGCTCAGTTTGATGTTATCGTTGCTGAGTCTGCTGCTGCGATGACTAAGAAGTTCGAGGCTAACGAGGCTGCTAACGCTACATTCCAGGCTGCCTTTACTGAGATTTCTACTCTGTTGAATGACGCTGATGCTAAGATCAACGATGAGTGTCCAGACGTAAAGGAGACTTATCTTGATAAGTTGGCAGAAATCGCAACTCAGGTTAATCAGAAGGGTATGGAGCTTGGTTCTCTCTACGCTGCTATTGAGTTGACACAGGAAGTAGCTGATAAGGCTGCTGCTGAAATCAATGCATTTGCTGCTCAGATTAAGGATATCGTTGCTGCTGCTGTTAAGGCTCAGAATGAGATTGCTACAGGTATCAATGGTATCAATGCAGACTTCCAGAATGCTGAGGCTGTTTACTCTATCGGTGGTGTTCGTCTGAACAAGGCTGCTAAGGGTGTGAACGTAGTTATCAGAAATGGTAAGGCTATTAAGGTTGTGAAGTAGTACGAGTGACTTCCCCTATCCGCTGATAGGTGTAATAGTAAGAAAAAAGTATAAATTTAAGAGGGGCATCGCAAGATGTCCCTCTTTTTTGTTTGATTAGCATGTATGTTGTCTAATGGGTGCAAGACAGTAAACCAAGAGATTGTAGAGTCAGAAGGTTAGTGCCTTACCCGAGAGACCCATCCCTATTTCCTTTTTTGAAGAAAATCGTTGATTTTCTTTGCGTTTCCAATAAAAAAGTGTATCTTTGCGACAGAATTGCAATATTGCGTCCACGACCTTATAAAACTTAAGAAGATGGCAAGATTTATAGACCCACGTGTCGATTGGGCTTTCAAGCGAATCTTTGGAAGCGAGGACACTAAAGAATGCCTGATAACATTCCTCAACGGATTGTTTGAAGACGAGTTGGTAATCAAGGACGTGACGTTTGCCAAGACCGAAAAACTTGGCTTGCGCCCCGATGACCGTGGTGTGGTCTTCGATGTCTATTGCGTCACAAACGAGGGCAAGCATGTCATCGTCGAGATGCAGAAGAAAGAACAGGAATACTTTGCCGACAGGGCATTGTATTACACGGCACGTGCCATTGTGCAGCAAGGCGTTCGTGGAATTTGGGACTATCACTTGGCTCCAGTCTATACGGTATGTTTCATGGATTTCGTGTCGTCGAGTCCGATATTAAAGAAGTTTCGCACCGACTTGGTGCTTACCGATTTGCAGACACGCCAGCGAGTGTCCGACAGGATGCGTATTGTGTACCTCCAACTGCCCTTGTTCGACAAGCATACGGAGGCAGAGTGTATGGATATATTTGATTGTTGGATTTATATAATGAAGAATATGAACATGTTTGAGCAGATGCCATTCAGCGAGAAGTATCCAGTCTTCCGCAAGTTGGCAGAAATAGGCGACCTCCGCAAGCTCTCCCGCGAGGAACTTGAGCTTTATGACGAGGACATCAAGAATATGCGTGATATATATGCCACCAGAAAGTTTGATGAGAAAAGAGGAATGGAAAAAGGGCGTGCTGAAGGAATGGCAGAAGGAATGGCGAAAGGAATGGCAGAAGGAATGGCGAAAGGTGAACTGTCTAAAGGTTTGGAAGTAGCCCGTAACTTGTTGGCAATGGGTATGTCTTGGACTCAAATCATACAAGCTACTGGATTAACGGAAGACCAGCTGAAGCAACTTCAGTCGTAGTGTATGTACATATCCACTAGGGTGAAATCTGTGTGAAGGCACCCAGTAAGGGCAAAATGGGTTTATCTTGAGCCTCATTTGAAGTTGAAGTGAGGCTCAAGTAAACCTTAATAGAGGCTCACGTAAACTTTATCTGAGCCTCAAACCAACTTGAGATGAAGCTTACTTCATTGGCAAATGAAGCCTGTTTCAATAATCAATGAAGCCTGCTTCACCGATTCATGAAGGAGGCTTCGAGATTCAGCGAAGCCTTTTTGCTTCACTGCTTACGCAAAATCGTGAGGGATAAAGCCATAATCGTGAGGGATGCGTGAGGGATAAATCCCTATTTTCTGGTATCTGTCACGCAGGTTATCCCGCTATATTTCAATAGCTTAAAAACTTTTTTTCAGGAAATCGTGAGGGGTGATAGATGATTTGCAAGATTCTTCCATCTCTGCCTTCTTCACCTTTCTGAACAAATCGGAGGCGAAGACGAGGTCATTGAGCTTCTCGTTGGTGGCGCTCATCACCTGGTCCTTGTTGCCCTGCCACTCCTTGTGGCCCTGGTAGATGAAGCAGATGTTCTCGCCGATGCCCATTACCGAGTTCATATCGTGGGTATTGATGATAGTGGTCATGTTGTAATCCTTGGTGATGCCCGAGAGAAGTTCGTCGATGACGAGTGATGTCTTCGGGTCGAGACCAGAGTTTGGCTCATCGCAGAAGAGATACTTCGGGTTCATCACGATGGCACGGGCTATCGCCACACGCTTCTGCATACCTCCCGAAATCTCACCAGGGAATTTCTGCTGTGCCTCTATCAGATTCACACGGTCGAGACATTCCTGTGCGCGCTTCACGCGTTCCTTATAATTAAGGTTGGAAAACATATCGAGCGGAAACATCACGTTCTCCAGTACATTGAGCGAGTCGAAAAGGGCGGCGCTCTGGAAAATCATTCCCATCTCACGGCGCATCATCACCTTTTCATTCTTGTTCATGTGAACAAAATCACGACCGTCGTAGAGCACCTGACCGCTGGTAGGCTCCAGAAGTCCGACGAGATTCTTCATCAAAACCGTCTTTCCCGAACCACTCTGACCGATGATCAGATTGGTCTTGCCGGTTTCGAATTGCACGCTGATATTATCGAGTACGGTCTTATCGCCGAATTTTTTCGTAAGATTTTTAACTTCTATCATAGTTCACTTCTTTAACTGAGAATTTAAGAGAGAATTTTAGAAAGAATTGTAGAGAGAGTTTAAGAGAGTATCTGGGTGAGGAACACATCAGAGAAGAGGATGAGTACGCTGGAGCATACCACGGCGTCGGTGGAAGATTTACCCACCTCTACCGAACCGCCTTCTACGGTGTATCCGAAATACGATGCCACACTCGAGATGATGAATGCGAAGAAGAGACTCTTGATGATACTCATCCACACAAACCACTGGTTGAAGTTGTGCTGCAATCCCAGGGTCAGATCGTCGGGCGGCAGGATGTGCCCGATATATGCCGTGGCGTAAGCGCCCACTGTGCCCAGCAGGGATGAGAAGATAACGAGGAACGGCATGATGGTAACCAATCCCAGAATCTTAGGAAGAATCAGGTAGCACGCCGAGTTGACGCCCATGATGTCGAGGGCATCAATCTGCTGGGTTACTCGCATGGTGCCCAGCTCGGAAGCGATATTGGAACCTACCTTACCCGCCAGAATCAGACACATGATGCTGGAAGAGAACTCCAGCAGCATGATTTCTCGGGTGGTATAGCCCGAAACCCATCTCGGCATCCAAGGACTCTGGATGTTGAGTTTCATCTGGATGCAGATAACTGCACCGATGAAGAACGAGATGAGAAGCACGATGCCGATGGAGTCGACACCCAGCTGCGACATCTCCTTGATATACTGTTTCAGGAACATGCGCATACGTTCAGGGCGTGAGAAAGCACGCCCCATCAATATGAGATATTTACCGAAGGTGGTAAGCCATTTTTCTATTATCATGCTGTATAATCTATAAAATATGGTGCAAAATTAACCAAAATCCTCTAAAAAACTGCAATATTATGAATAGTTTTTGATTTTTAAAGCGATATTTCCACCTTTTTTAGTATTTTTGCAACCAAATTAGCTAATTATGGACGAAATAATGAATGAAGTACAACCTTCTTCCGAGGAAAAACTGGTTCTCAGAACGGAAGGGTTGGTAAAGCGCTATGGCAAGCGTACCGTTGCCAACGGCGTGACGATAAATGTAAAGCAAGGTGAGATTGTGGGTTTGCTGGGACCTAACGGTGCCGGCAAGACCACCTCTTTCTATATGACCACGGGCCTGGTGGTCCCTAACGAGGGTCATGTGTATCTGGGTGACCAGGAGATTACAAAGTTTCCGGTGTACAAGCGTGCACGTGCCGGCATCGGATATCTGCCTCAGGAGGCGAGTGTATTCCGCAAGATGAGTGTGGAAGACAACATCATGTCGGTATTGGAGATGACTGGCAAGCCTAAGGAGTATCAGAAGGAGAAGCTGGAGAGCCTGATCAACGACTTCGACCTTCAGAAGGTGCGCAAGAACCTGGGCGACCAGCTTTCGGGAGGTGAGCGCCGCCGTGTGGAGATAGCCCGCTGCCTTGCCAACGACCCTAAGTTCATCATGCTCGATGAGCCTTTTGCCGGAGTAGACCCAATCCAGGTGGAGGAAATCCAGCACATCGTGTGGAAGCTGAAGTACCGCAACATCGGAATCCTCATCACCGACCACAATGTGGATGAGACGCTTACCATCACCGACAGAGCCTATCTGCTCTTCGAAGGTCGCATTCTTTTCCAGGGCACTCCGGAGGAACTGGCAGAGAACAAGACGGTGAAGGAGAAGTATCTTACCACCAGTTTTGTGCTCCGCAAGAAGGACTTCCAGCTGCTTGATGAGCAGAAAAAGGCGAAAGAAGCAGAGAAAGATGGTTAAAAAATCAAATTTTTCTCTTATATATTAGGTATATCCATTAAAATTGTGTAATTTTGCAAGCCGATTGTGTAGTGTGCGAGCCAAAAATACAGTTGGAGAGCCTAACCAATTGAAATTGAAATATTAATAATAACAAAATAAAAAAAGAAATCAAGATGAAAGTTTCATTTGAAAATCCTGACAAGATTAACGGTCTCTTGACTCTCGTAGTAGAGGAGGATGACTACAAGAACGAGGTTGAGAAAACATTGAAAGACTACCGTAAGAAGGCTAATGTTCCAGGTTTCCGTCCTGGTCAGGCTCCTATGGGTATGATTAAGCGTCAGTTCGGTCCATCTGTAAAAATGGAAGCTATCAACAAGCTCGTTGGTCAGCAGATTTACAAGTATGTACAGGACAACAATATCCAGATGCTCGGCGAGCCTCTCCCATCAGAGAAGCAGGAGCCAGCTGACCTGGAGAAGGACACAACCTTCACATTCATGTTCGACATCGCTGTTGCACCTGAGTTCAAGGTAACTCTCAACGGTCGCGACAAGGTTGATTACTATAACATCAAGGTTGACGACAAGATTCTCGACCAGCAGGTAGAGATGTACGCTCAGCGTGCAGGTAGCTACGAGAAGGGCGAGAAGTATGAGGAGAACGACCTTTTGAAGGGTGATATCCGTGAGCTCGACGAGAACGGTAACACCAAGGAAGGCGGTATCACAGTAGAGGGTGCTATCCTGATGCCTAGCTACATCAAGGTAGAGGAGCAGAAGAACCTCTTCAACGGTGCTAAGCTCGGTGACATCATCACCTTCAACCCTAAGAAGGCTTACCCAGAGAACGATACAGAGGTTTCTACTCTCCTGAAGATCGAGCGTGAGGCTGTGGCTGACCTGGAGTCTGAGTTCAGCTTCCAGATTACAGAGATCCAGCGCTTCAAGAAGCACGAGGTAAACGAGGAGCTCTTCAAGCAGGTATTCGGCGAGGATACTGACGTGAAGGACGAGGCTGCTTTCCGTGCTAAGATTGCTGAGGGCTTGCAGGAGCAGTTGGTTAACGACTCTGACTACAAGTTCATCCTCGACGTTCGTGAGCACTGCGAGAAGAAGGTTGGCGAGTTGACATTCCCAGATGCACTCTTGAAGCGCATCATGTTGGCTAACAACAAGGATAAGGGTGAGGAGTTCGTAGAGAAGAACTACGAGCAGAGCATCAAGGAGTTGACATGGCACCTCATCAAGGAGCAGCTCATCCAGGCTCAGAATATCAAGGTGAACGACGAGGACATCAAGGAGACTGCCAAGGAAGCAGCTCGTGCTCAGTTCGCTCAGTATGGTATGACCAACATCCCTGAGGAGTACATCGAGAACTACGCAAACGAGATTCTCAAGAAGGGTGAGTCAGTTGACGCATTGGTAGACCGTTCTATCGATCGCAAGTTGGCTGAGGCTCTTAAGAAGGCCGTAAAACTCAACGAAAAAGAGATTTCTGTAGAGGATTTCAACAAGATGATGCAGGAATAAGCGTTTTTTTGAAAAAAAACTTCAAATAATTACGAGGTTATCGACTTTTTTTATTATCTTTGTTCCACCGAACGGGATGATGAGGTCGATAACCTCGTTTTCTGTTCTAAAAAACGAAGTAAAAAGCTATAAGATATGAACGATTTTAGAAAATATGCTACCAAGCATCTTGGTATGAATGGTATGGTGCTTGACGACGTGATGAATGCGCAGGCTAAGTATTTGAACCCTTACATTCTGGAGGAGCGTCAGCTGAACGTTACCCAGATGGACGTGTTCTCCCGACTGATGATGGACCGCATCATCTTCCTGGGAACCGAGATCGATGATTACACAGCCAACACGCTGCAGGCTCAGCTGCTCTATCTTGACTCTGTGGATAGCGGCAAGGATATCTCTATCTATCTGAACAGTCCTGGCGGTAGTGTTACAGCCGGATTGGGTATCTATGATACCATGCAGTTTATCTCCAGCGATGTGGCTACCATCTGCACCGGTATGGCTGCTTCCATGGCTGCCGTGCTGCTCGTATCAGGTCAGGAGGGTAAGCGTTCTGCCTTGCCTCATAGCCGCGTGATGATTCATCAGCCATTGGGTGGTGTGCAGGGTCAGGCTTCCGACATCGAGATTGAGGCTCGTGAGATTCTGAAGATGAAGAAGGAACTCTATACCATCATCTCTGAGCATTCTCATACTCCGTACGACAAGGTTTATGCCGACAGCGACCGCAACTACTGGATGACTGCCGAGGAGGCTAAGGAGTATGGTATGATTGACAATGTGCTGGTACGCAAGTAATCCTACTATATATAAATAGGTATATATAATTAAGGTATAAAGAAGAAAGAAAAGGAAGAAACATTATGCCAAAGAAAGTTTGTAGCTTCTGTGGAAGAGGTGAAACGGAAGTTAAGTTGTTGATTACAGGTATCAACGGCTACATCTGTGAGGATTGCGCCAAGCAGGCATACGATATTGTGCAGCAGACAGGCGTGTTGAACCAACAGAATGGAGCCGAAGGCAAGTTTGTATTGAAGGATGTGCCAAAGCCTGTGGAAATCAAGAAATATCTGGATGAGTATATCATCGGACAGGATCAGGCTAAGCGCCATTTGGCTGTATCGGTGTATAACCATTATAAGCGTTTGCAGCAGCCTGCCGACAAGGATGGCGTGGAGATTGAGAAGAGCAACATCATCATGGTGGGCAGCACGGGTACAGGTAAGACCCTGCTGGCACGCACCATTGCCAAGATGCTCGACGTGCCTTTCACCATCGTGGATGCCACTGTGTTTACAGAGGCAGGTTATGTGGGTGAGGACGTGGAGAGTATCCTTTCCCGTCTGCTCCAGGTAGCCGATTACAATGTGGAGGCTGCCCAGCGCGGTATCGTGTTCATCGATGAGATTGACAAGATTGCCCGCAAGAGTGACAATCCATCCATCACCCGCGACGTGAGTGGTGAGGGTGTGCAGCAGGGACTGCTGAAACTGCTGGAGGGAACCATGGTGAACGTTCCGCCAAAGGGAGGCCGCAAGCATCCAGACCAGGATTACATCCATGTGGATACCAAGAATATCCTCTTTATCTGCGGCGGTGCCTTCGACGGCATCGAGCGCAAGATAGCACAGCGACTCAACACCCATGTGGTGGGTTACAACTCTGTGCAGAATGTTGCCAAGGTAGACAAGAAGGACCTGATGAAGTATATCCTGCCACAGGACTTGAAGTCGTTTGGCTTGATTCCTGAGATCATCGGCCGTCTGCCAGTGCTCACTTATCTCAACCCGTTAGACCGTGAAGCCCTGCGCAAGATTCTGGTAGAGCCAAAGAACTCTATCGTGAAGCAGTATATGAAGCTCTTCGAGATGGACGGCATCAAGCTCAGCTTTACCGAGGATGCACTCGACTACATGGTGGATAAGGCTGTGGAGTATAAGTTGGGAGCCCGTGGACTTCGTTCTATCGTGGAGGCTGTGATGACAGACGCCATGTTTGAGGTTCCTTCACAGAAGGTGAAAAAGTTTGAAGTAACATTGGATTACGCCCAGCACCAGCTTGACAAGGCACATCTGGGCCAGTTGGAGTCAGCATAAGTGCTGCAAAGGTGCTAATCGTGATTCGATGAAATAAATGAAAATCAGTTGGGCTTCGTCGCCCAATTGATTTCTATATACCATATAAAGACATAAAAAAATAACAAGTTGGATATGACGGAACAGGTAAATCTTACGGAGCAATTGAAACATTATTTCGGTTTCGATTCTTTTAAAGGCGAACAGGAAGCTATTATCAGAAACCTGATGGACGGCAACGATACCTTTGTGCTGATGCCTACAGGTGGTGGTAAGAGCTTGTGCTATCAGTTGCCATCCTTGATTATGGATGGTACAGCCATCGTCATCTCTCCATTGATCGCCTTGATGAAGAACCAGGTGGATGTTATCAATGGACTGAGCGAGGATGATGGTGTGGCTCACTATCTCAATTCATCCCTTAACAAATCGGCCATCGAGAAGGTGAAGGGCGACATCCTGAGTGGTAAGACCAAACTCCTTTATGTGGCACCGGAATCCTTGACCAAGGAGGATAACGTGGAATTCTTGAGAAGCATCAAGATTTCGTTCTATGCTGTCGATGAGGCGCACTGTATCTCTGAGTGGGGACATGACTTCCGCCCAGAGTACCGACGCATACGCCCTATTATCAACGAGATAGGCAAGGCACCGGTGATTGCCCTTACGGCAACGGCTACCGACAAGGTGCGCACAGACATCAAGAAGAATCTGGGCATAGTGGATGCCCGCGAGTTCAAGAGTTCGTTCAACCGTCCAAACCTCTTCTATGAAGTACGTCAGAAGACTAACGACATAGACCGCCAGATTATCATGTTTATCCGTCAGCATCCTGGTAAGAGCGGTATCATCTATTGTCTGTCTAGAAAGAAGGTGGAGGAACTTGCCGAAGTGCTCAAGGCTAACGACATCAAGGCAGCGCCTTATCATGCTGGACTGGATTCTGCCACCCGTTCGCAGACCCAGGACGACTTTCTGATGGAGCGTCTCGACGTGATTGTGGCTACCATCGCCTTCGGTATGGGTATCG
>ERZ1023674.109-NODE-109-length-23854-cov-38.031430_pt1 | contig 23854 bp, 18 predicted proteins | sample MGYA00380343_ERZ1023674 | MGnify/ENA primary metagenome ERZ1023674 (study PRJEB33179, sample SAMN07448985) | human gut metagenome | biome: Human-gut; feature: Human associated habitat; material: Faeces | host: Homo sapiens | place: India: Bhopal | collected...
CATTCGGTCCTGAAGTGCAGTATAGTTCAGAGAAGCCTTGGGATGAGCTGGAAATCCGTGTCTATCCTGGTGCTGATGGTAAATTTACGCTCTATGAGGATGAGGGCGACAACTACAACTATGAGAAGGGTAAGTTCTCGGAAATCCTGTTTGTATGGAATGAAGCAGACAGAACCCTGAACATCGCGCCACGCAAGGGCAGCTATAAGGGAATGCTCCAGCATCGCAGATTCCATATCGTACTGGTGGATGCTAATAGTGGAGCGGGCGATCAGCCTATGCAGGCAAGCAAGAGCGTGGAATATAAAGGAAAGGCTGTAAAAGTACAGCTGTAAGATTATAGACCAAAGGGGAAAGAATAGGTTTTCTTCCCCTTTGGTCTTAATAATAGTTCTCTTTCAACAAAAAAAGCTATTAGTTGTAACAACTTTGAATTATTTTTCTTACCTTTGCCACCGTTATTCACCAAAAGCTCTCCAATGGATTTATCTATGGAGACTTATATGATGAAATACGACAGGTGTATAAGAATATAAACAGCAGATAAAAATGGCAGATATTTTTAATAAAGACAAGATTATAGCAATGGCTCTTTCCGAAGGAAGTGCAAAAGCCTTTGATGCCATTTTTGTGAAATTCTATCCGAAGGTTCTCCAATTTATCATGCGATTCTGCAAAGATAAGGGAGAGGCAGAAAACATTGTCCAGGAGTTGTTTATGAATCTTTGGATCAAGAGAGAAAGACTGGAAGAAATAACAAATATTGATAACTACCTATTTGTATCTGCCCGCCATGCCGTGGCCAGATACATGAGTGAATCACTGCGTTTCAATAATGAAGAACCTAAAGAAAATCTCCAAAAAGATGAGTTGTCAGGCGAAGTGCTACTATGCTATAAGGAATTGGAAGCTTATATCATGGAAGAAATAAACGCTATGCCAGAACAGCGAAGAAAAATATTCGTGATGAGCCGTTTGGAGGGAATGTCTAATTCAGAAATCGCAGCCAAGCTCGGAATAAGCAAGCGTACAGTGGAGACCCATATCTCATTAGCATTGGCTTATTTGAGAGAAATATTACCGGTAATCGTACTTTTAACCCTTATTAACAGAAATTAATTACGTGTGCCTGTCATTTTTCTGCTCTTCATCATATAAGAAGGCAAAAATATGAAGAAAGAAAAATATCAAGCACTGAATACTTTTTGGGCTCATTGCGGCAAGGACGGCTGCAATGAGTCTGAACTCCAGGAGGCATTGAATGTCTTCAGGTATAATCGCTATGCATACGAACAGAAGCGCAAGAGAAAAGGCATCATCATAAGATGCATGAAATATGCAGCAGCATTGCTGTTCCCGATGATAGCTTCCTATTTTGTCTGGGACTATACAGCACGTTCATATTCTGAAAATGATGAACTGCTGGAATGCTATGTACCAGAAGGCAAGATGGACAGTTTGCTCTTATCAGACGGCACCAAGGTAAAAGTCAATGCCGGTACAACTATTTTATACCCAAAACGATTTAACAAAAGAAATCATTTACGCAACGTATATGTAAACGGTGAGGCACATTTTATGGTATCCAAAGACCGGGAGCACCCTTTCGTTGTACACGCAGGAAACTTGAAAGTGAAGGTGCTGGGTACTCATTTCGGTATAAAATCATACGATAATGAACCACAGGTATCTGTAACATTGGAAGAAGGTTTGGTGAGCGTATCCGACAAGAAGGAAGAGGTTATCCTACATCCTAACCAGCAGATGAATTACGAGCGCCGGAGTGGAATCATGACCGTAAAGGCTGTAGATGCCACCATCTATAATTCATGGACATCAGGTGATTTGAACTTCTCCCAGCAAACTTTGGAAGAGATTCTCCGCTGTTTGAAACGCCAATACAATGTACAGTTTATAGTAAAGAGCAATGTGGATCTTAAACAGAGATTTACTATGAACTTTAAAAAAGAGGAAAACATTGGCAATGTCATGCAGGTATTGACAGTTGTATCTGGCAACCTGCATTACCAGCAAAGCGGAGACAAAATCACTTTATTTGTAAAATAACCATAACTTAATAATTTAAAGTCAAAGAATATGAAGCATTTTGTAAGTAAAAAACTAGCATGTTCGTTCGCTCTATGTCTTTCGATGTCTTTGTCCTCTTTTGGTCAAAGTCAAGTGATTCACCTATCGAAAAGCAAGGCTACGGTACAAAGCTTTATTAAGGAGATTGAATCTCAGACTAAGATGTCCGTGGATTTTTCACAAAACACAATTGACTTAAACAAGAAAGTCGATGTCAACACGAAGATTCCTACTTTGGCAACATTGATGAATGCCATTCTGGATGGTCAGCTTCTTACCTACAAGATTGTGAACCGCCACATCATCATAGTCAAGAAAGAAGCTAAGGCTGGTAAGCAAACTTCACCAAAGGGCAAGCATACCGTTAAAGGCAAGGTTTTGGATTCACATGGTGAACCGGTCATTGGTGCTACCGTCATGGAGAATGGTACCAAGAATGGTGTGGTAACAGATATCGACGGTAACTTCACATTACAGACATCAACTTCCAACCCTGTATTAAACATATCTTATATTGGCTATGAACCACAAAAGATAAAGATGCAGGAAGGTCAAAATGCCAAGACTATCCAGTTGAAGGAAGACTCACAAAACCTTAATGAAGTTGTGGTTGTGGGCTATGGAACTCAGAAGAAATCCGATTTGACAGGAGGAGTCATTGCCATCAGCGAAGAAAAGCTCAATCTTGTAACAACCAACAACCTGATGGACAGATTGGCTGGTCAGGTACCGGGTTTGAGTATTACCACCGGTAATGCCACTCCAGGACAGGACCAATCCATCCGCGTACGTGGTGTCAATTCGTTGTCTGCAAGCAATGAACCTTTAATTGTATTGGACGGAATTCCATATAGCGGTTCTTTGGGTGATATCAATCCTGATATGGTGGCAAGCATGTCTGTATTGAAAGATGCTTCAGCTGCTGCTATTTACGGTGCACGAGGTGCCAATGGTGTCATCCTCATCCAGACCAAACAGGGTAAGGTAGGTAAGGCTACCGTTACCTATAAAGGACAGGTAGGTTTCTCTGAGCCGGAACGCCGTCTGGATATGATGAATGGCAAGGAATACGTCAAGTATCTGCAGGACTATTTTCATCTGAAGAACGGTCTGAATTATTCAGAGCTGACCCCAGAAAAGATTCTGGGTGCAGATGAATATGCCAACTATCAGGCTGGAAAGGAGACCAACTGGCAGGATGTCATCTTCAGAAAGGGATTTACCACCAATCATGAATTGGGTATTTCCGGCGGAACTGAAAGCACGACCTACATAGCAAGTCTTTCTCACGTCCTGACCAAAGGCGTCATGGAAAATACGGGCATGCACCGCACCAATGTTTCCTTGAATGTTACCCAGAATTTAGGTAAGTGGCTCAAGATTGGAGTCAATATGCAGGCTACGGAGAAGACGCTCGACGGCCCTGGCCCTTCCTTGGAATCGGGTTTGAAGCTAAGTCCCTACTCTTCCGTTTACGATGAAGAGGGAAATATCAACTTCTACCCAATGACTAGAAATACTTTGTTCAGCAATCCGCTTTCCAACATCAAGGCAGATTATGACCGTAAATTCCGCAATATATTCCTGTCATCCTATGCAAATGTAGATTTACCGGTCAAGGGATTAAGTTTCCGCACCAACTTCGGTTACAACTACCGCTCAAGTTTTTCTGGTTCCTACTATGGGCGAAATACCCTGAGTGGTAAGACAAGCAATGGTTCTGCAAGCATTTCCAATCGTCACTATTATGACTATACCTGGGAAAATGTATTGAAATATGCATTGGAAATCGGTGAGCATAAGTTTGACGCTACAGGTTTGTTCTCCATGCAGCAGACCAACAACCAGTATTCGGATCAGTCAGCTGAAAGTTTCATGAGTGACGAGTATGGCTATCACAATATGAATGCCGGTGAAAAAAACATCAAGATCAGCTCTTCACTGACCGAAACAGCCATGTTGTCTTACATGCTGCGTCTGAACTATTCATACAAGAGCCGCTACCTCATCACTCTGACCGGTCGCCAGGATGGCTATTCTGCATTTGGAACAAACAACAAGTATGCATTCTTCCCATCTGTGGCATTGGCATGGAACATCAATTCAGAAAAGTTCATGGCTGGCACCAGCAAGTGGCTCGACCAGTTGAAACTCCGTCTGTCATACGGTTCCAATGGTAACCAGGCTATCAGTGCCTACCAGACTCTGGATCGCCTCTCTGCGGTGAAGAAGTATCTGTTTGGTGATGAAGCAACTCCGGTAAATGGTGTCTATCTTCCTACCAATGGTGTGGGCAACCCCAACCTGAAATGGGAGACCACAAACACATTCAATGCCGGTTTGGATTACTCTTTCCTCAATGGTCGCCTGCTGGGTTCCTTCGACTTCTACGTATCCAACACCAAGGACTTGCTGATGAGCCGTTCCGTACCTTATATGAATGGTTACCGCTCCATCATGGACAATATCGGTTCTACCCGTAATATCGGTTTGGAGTTTGTGCTGACAAGTGTCAATATCCGAAACAAGGACTTCGAATGGAGAACAACGTTCAACCTGGCATGGAACAAAGACGAGATAACCAAGCTTGCTGACAATGCTACCCAAGACCTCACCAACAAATGGTTTGTCGGAGAGTCTTCCAGAGTTTACTACGATTACAACGTAGTGGGAACCTGGCAGACGAATGAAGCTACCTGGGATGCAACCAAGAAGAAATACATCAATGCAGACGGCAAGGAAATCCAGAAGGGAGCAGTTCCAGGATCTGCCAAGCTGGAAGATGTAAATGGAGATGGCGTGATTGATTCCAACGACAAGAAAGTCATCGGTTCAAAACTGCCAAGCATCACATCAGCCTTGACGAATAATTTCGCCTACAAAAATGTATATGCTTCATTTGTCCTGACCGGCTTGTTTGGACAGTGGCGCCAGATGCACGATTATAACTTCGACCGCTGGATGCCTGAGTTCAACTATCTCAGTGGCATGAACTATTGGACTGAGGATAATCCAACCAATGAGATGACCTCGCCAGTGTATGTGCCATTCAACAAGCACGGTTTCTATAAGCGTATGAACTATGTACACATCAAGAATGTGACATTGGGCTATCGCTTGCCAAAGGAATGGGCCAACAGTTTGGGTTTACAGTCTATCAAGTGCGACTTAAGTGTCAACAACCTTTATACCTTCAGCAATATCAAGAATGCGTTGAACTTCGACAGTACGCAGGATGATGAGAAGGGAGCGGTAATAGGCTATCCAACAGCTCGTTCATACATGTTCACTCTTAATGTATCATTCTAAATAACAATAATCATGAAAAGAAATATAGTTTTGACTCCGATATTGGGTGTCGCAATGCTTTTTTCAGGTACCAGCTGTTCCAGCTTTCTGGATGAAGAAATGAAGAGTACTGCCGGTCCGGATAATGTCTATACCAGTACAACCGGATTTGAAACGGCAGCAACAGGACTCTATACCTGGGCACGTGATGAGTACAACACCTGGGGAGGAGATGCGTTTGCTCATGGACAGGCTTGTCCATACGAGGCATTACAGGTAGCTACAGACATCGTGTACTGCGGCAAGCAGCAAGATGGTTCCCTCACTCCGTTTGAGAAACTGTCCTACACCCCATCCACAACCTTTGTAAGTTCCTACTGGAACTACGCCTATGGTCTTATCGCATCTTCCAACGAAATGCTGGAGTTTGCTGAGAAGAACAACAATTGGGACAAGAGTACAGACAAGGCATTGTATGAAGGTACAGCCCGTTTCTTCCGCGCATACGCCTATAGATATCTGGTTTATCTCTATGGTGATGTTCCATACGTTGACAAGATAGAACGTAACTATCGTAATGACTTCACCCGTACCCCTAAGAAAGAAGTACTGAAGCACATGATAGAAGACCTGGAGTTCGCCTCTACCAATTTACCGGAAGATCCTGATGCCGTAGAACCAGGTAAGCTGACCAAATGGGCAGCCAAGCATCTTCTCTCAGAAGTTTATCTTATGAATGAAGACTACGCTAAGGCTGAGCAGGCTGCCGATGAGGTCATCAATAGTGGATATTTCCACCTGATGAGCACCCGTTTTGGTACCAAGATTAAAGAGGGAGGTGATCCTTTCTATGATCTGTTTACAGAAAACAACCAGAACCGCACTTCAGGAAACATGGAGAGCATCTGGGTGATGCAGTTTGAGTATAATACTACAGGTGGCGGTGGAGCCAATTCCGACTGGACCAGACGTGCATGGAACCCTCGTTACTTTGATATGAAGGGATTTGTTCTTGCCGATTCTCTGGGTGGACGAGGCCTTGCCCAGATCCAGCCACTCACCTGGTGGATTGAAGGAAAGGATTTCTATGACCCAACCGATATGCGCAATTCTGAATACAACATCAAGCGTCACTGGTATTACAATGACCCTAAATATCCTGATTTGCTTGGCAAGGAAGCTCCTATCACAGAAGGAACTCGAAAACTGAGTCAGATATATCCGGTAATAACCAAGTTCTTCTATGGCAAGGAAGACGACCTTACCTACACAGGAAACAACAAGGACCGCATGAGATTCCGCTTGGCAGAAACCTATCTATTGAAAGCAGAGGCTTGCATCCGCCAAAACAAGACAGAGGAAGCTGCCAAGGCTATCAATGTGGTAAGAAAGAGAGCAAATGCCTCTGAAATCAGTGCATCCCAGGTAACGATGGACTTCCTTCTGGACGAACGTATCCGTGAATTGGTGGGTGAGGAAATCAGACGCTTTACTCTTCAGCGCACAGGAAAACAGGTTGAACGTGTTGCCAAGTACAACAAGTACAGTGCCGGATTTGATGCTCACAATCTGATCTGGCCTATACCTCAGAATGTCATCGACTCAAATACAGGTGCTGAGATTACCCAGAACCCTGATTATTAAAAGCTATACATTAACATATATCAATTTCCATCAACATTTATGAAAACTCTCTCTCTTTGGACTCTCCTGCTGCCTATTTTCCTACTGGCAGCAGGGGAGGTACAAGCACAAGAAAAAACTGCCCATCATCCTTTGCCGGCAGAAATGGAGATTCCGTTGAAATACGGAGCAGACAGACTTGGCAAACGCCAGGATGATGCCATGAAAAGATTCCGTTCCAATCGTTTGGGCTTATTCCTGCATTGGGGGCTCTACTCAATCCCTGGCGGATATTGGAAAGGTAAGGAATACAAAGGCGCTGCCGAATGGCTGAAATCCTGGGCAAATGTACCCAATGACGAATGGCTTGAACTGATAAAAGAGTGGAATCCCAAGAACTTTCATGCCGATGTATGGGCTCAGACAGCCAAAAACATGGGTGTGAAATATGTCAAGATTACCACAAAGCATCACGAAGGCTTTTGCCTATGGCCTAGCAAATACTCCAAATATACAGTTGCTCAAACTCCTTATCACAAGGATATTCTAGGTGAGCTGGTAAAAGCATATCAGAAAGCAGGAATAGACGTTCATTTTTACTTTTCTGTGATGGACTGGAGCGACCCTGACTGGAGATACAACCTGAAGACTCATGAAGACAGCATTGCCTTCAAGCGCTTTCTGGACAGAACAGAGAAGCAACTGGTAGAGCTGGCAACCCGATATCCAATGGTAAAAGACTTCTGGTTTGACGGAACATGGGATAACAGCATTAAGAAAAACGGCAAATGGACTGCCCATATAGAACAAACATTAAAGAAGCTGATTCCGGGAGTTACAATCAACAGCAGACTGCGTGCTGACGATTATGGCAAACGCCATTTCGACAGCAACGGCCATCTGATGGGCGACTACGAATCGGGATATGAACGCCGCCTACCCGACCCTGACTCAGACTTGCAGGTCACCCGCTGGGATTGGGAAGCATGCATGACGATTCCAGAGAACCAATGGGGATACCACAAGGACTGGTCTTTGAGCTATGTAAAAAATCCATGTGAAGTGTTGGAAAGGATTGTACATGCTGTTTCAATGGGAGGCAACATGGTTGTTAATTTCGGACCAACTCCGGAAGGTACATTCAGAAAAGAAGAATTAACTATTGCTGATTATCTCGGAAAATGGATGAAGCGGAATGGTGAAGCCATCTATGGCTGCGACTATGCCGAACTGAAGAAACAAGACTGGGGATATTTTACCAGAAACTCCCAATACACCTATATGGTTGTATTCAATATGCCTTTCTCCGGACACCTTACAGTAAAAGTCCCAAAGGGAAAGAAGATATTGGAGGCAGAAACCCTAAATGGCAAAAAAGTAAGTTTTGTAGAATCCACAACTTGTGAGTATCAGATTTCAACACCTCATCCTGTTCCCAATGCTCCTTTCGTGATTCGCTTGAAAATTGACCAGGGAGCCAATGAAGTATATCAGGCTCCACTAACCTAGTAATTCACGGCAAACAATGAGAAATATGATGATGAAGAAAATCTTATTCATACTGATGCTTTCCATGATGATGGGGCAGTTGAATGCCAAGAGTAATCTGCCTTTCACCCGGCAGGAGACCAAGAACATCATGAGAAAAATTGCAGACTGGCAAATTGCAGATTTGCAGGTCCATCAGCGCTATGATGACTTAAACTGGACTCATGCCACCCTGTATCGCGGCATGATCGACTGGGCTGAATTAAGTGAAAGCACTGATGGCTATGATGGTTATTACCGATGGCTGAAAAGGATTGGAAGACGCAACCATTACCAAATGGCAAAATCCATGTATCACGCAGACGACATTGCTGTAGGGCAGGCTTTTCTTGACTTATATGTCAAATACAAAGACCCACGTATGCTATGGCCAGTTCAAGCCAGAACAGACTTTGTCATAACTCATCCTGCATCCTGCAACATGCTGATTAACTATTCCGACATTACCACAACCGATAAATGGACCTGGTGTGATGCACTGTTCATGGCACCTCCCGTTTATGCCCGTATGTATGCCATTACAAAAGATAAAAAGTATCTGGAATTCATGGACAAGGAATTCCACGACACCTATAATTATCTTTATGACCAGGATGAGCACCTGTTCTATCGCGATGGAAGATACTTCCAGCAACGAGAAAGCAATGGAAAGAAAATCTTCTGGGGACGCGGTAATGGCTGGGTTCTTGGTGGTTTAGTTGACCTGCTGAAAATCATTCCGAAGAAAAGCTCCTATCGTCCATTCTACGAAAAGCTCTACAAGGAAATGTGCGCCCGTATCATTGAAACACAGGCTAAGGATGGATATTGGCATGCTAGCCTGCTGGATCCAGACTCTTACCCTTCACCGGAAACCAGTGCTTCAGGATTTATCGTATATGCATTGGCATACGGAGTTAGAGAAGGATACCTGGATTCCAAGCTGTATCTTCCTGCCATCACCAAAGGTTGGCAGGCTATGGTGAATGCGGTCAGTGACCAGGGAAAACTATGCTATGTACAGCCGGTGGGAGCAGATCCCAAGAAAGTGACTAAGGATATGACAGAAGTATATGGTGTGGGAGCATTCCTGCTCGCAGGTTGCCAGATATATCAGTTATGTAATCAATAAACAAGAATGATATGATAAATACTTATAAGAAATTTAGCTTGATGATACTTGGGGCTATAGTATCCAGCCTCACTCTCATGGCAAGGGAGGTAACTTCATTCAATGACGGGTGGGAATTCAAGCGAGGTCCTTTCTCTACGAATGTCTATAAAGCTCAGGAAATATGGAAAGGCAAATGGACGAAAGTCAACATTCCACATACCTGGAACAACAAAGACATGCAAACTGAGTATAACAAGTTTTACCAGGGTGCAGCATATTACAGGAAGACCTATTTGGCCAGTGAAGATTTGAAGGGCAAAAGAGTTTTCTTACGCTTTGAGGGGGTTGGTTCCTGCTCTGAGGTATATGTCAATGGTGCTTTGGTGGGAACCCACAAGGGAGGATACTCCGCATTTGTTGTTGAAATAGGAGATGAACTGCAGCTTGGAAAGAACAATGAGATTGTAGTCAAAGCTGATAATCAGTCTCGTCCGGATGTCATACCTGTCAACCATATCTTATTTGGCGTATATGGTGGAATATACAGACCCATCACGATGATAGTAACTGATTCCTGCAACATTAGCGTAAATGACTTTGCTTCATCAGGAGTATATATCACCCAAAAGAATGTTTCTGCAAAATCTGCCGACATTTCCGTTAAGGTGAAATTAGATAACGGAAGACTGCATCCAGCCTCACTTGTACTGGAGAACAGAATATTCTCTAAAAATGGTAAACAGATTGCCTGCAACAAGCAAAAAATCTCGCTTACCACGCAAGGTACCCAGTCGTTTGTTTCCGATTTCAAGATCAGTCAGCCACATCTTTGGCAAGGAAGACAAGATCCCTACCTGTACAAAGTAGAATCAGTTCTTCTTCAAGATGGCCGCATCATAGACTCCGTGGTCCAGCCCCTTGGAATACGCCATTTTGAAATGGTAGCAGGCAAAGGCTTTTATCTCAATGGCAAGAAATATCCTATGTATGGTGTCACCCGTCATCAGGACTGGTGGGGATTGGGCAGTGCCTTGCAAAATGAGAACCATGATTTTGACCTGGCAACAATCATGGATGTGGGAGCAACAACCGTGCGCTTTGCGCATTATCAGCAAAGCGAGTACCTCTACTCAAAATGCGATTCGCTGGGATTAATCATCTGGGCCGAAATTCCGTTTGTGAATCAGGTGACCGGGCAGGAAGCTGAAAATGCCCAGAATCAATTGAGGGAACTGATACGACAAAACTTCAATCATCCATCCATTTATGTCTGGGGACTGCATAATGAGGTATATCGCCCACATGCATATACAGCCCAACTCACGGCTATGCTCCACAATACGGCAAAGACTGAAGATCCTGACAGATATACAGTCTCGGTAAATGGTTATGGAAGAATGAATCATCCTGTTAATCTGAACGCTGATATCCAAGGTATGAACAGATACTTCGGATGGTACGAGGGTGAAATCAAGGACATCAGGAAATGGATCGAGAATCTGGAGAAAGACTACCCTACCCAGAAATTCGTTCTCTCTGAATATGGTGCAGATGGAAATATAAACCAGCAAACCGAGTACCTGGGTGAATCACAGGACTGGACAAAGCCCTATTATCCAGAGACCTATGAGACCAAGATTCACGAATATCAATGGAGCATCATCGCCAAGCACCCATATATTCTGGCTTCATATCTCTGGAATACCTTTGATTTCGCTACTCCAATGGCCAACAGAGGAGGAGTTCCTGCACGTAACATGAAAGGACTCGTTACCTTTGACAGGAAGACCCAAAAAGATGCATATTACTGGTATAAGGCAAACTGGAGTAAATCACCAGTTCTCCACATCACCCAAAGAAGAAATATAAACAGAGAGAAAAAGATAACAGCGGTAACGGTTTATTCCAATATGGGAACTCCAAAACTGATAGTTAACGGGAAGGAAATTTCAGAAATGAGAAAAGGCTATACGGATGTTCATTATATCTTTGACAAGGTAAACCTCTCTGATGGGAAAAACAGCATCAAGGCAGAAGTCCGGGTAAATGGCAAGCTGTATGAAGACCAGATAGAATGGATTTATTCTGGAGAACAGAATCGCGGTTCAGACAATTCATACAACAAAAACGAACATGGAGGATTTTAGCCCCTTCTTTGAATAAACAATTCTGCCTAAAAACAACTACAAAACCAGCCCCTGCCTGATATGAAATCAAGCAGGGGCAAATCTTTTACAAATATTTACTAAAAACATATTAAAACACACTAATATTCAACAAAATAACATCAAATTCATAGTTTTATCCATATCTTTGCAGAAAAATAGAACATAATTGTGATGATATTTACCAATACGCTCATATCGAATCAAAACAGATGTAATGTACCCCATTACATCCTCAACTGCAGTCTTCGGAAATAATACCTATCTTGCTTGAGATAACATATTATTAACGAATTAAATATTACATGGGTTTAATCATATTATATTTTTTAGGTGCTCTGTCACTATCCTTTTTATGCTCCGTCCTGGAGGCGGTGCTACTTTCTACTCCGATGTCGTTTATCTCGATGAAGGAGAATCAAGGCAACAAGACTGCCTCGTTGATGAAACAGTATAAAAACAACGTAGATCGCCCAGTGGGTGCCATTCTTTCGCTCAACACCATCGCCCACACCATCGGCTCTGCCGGCGTGGGTGCCGAGTCTATCAAACTCTTTGGCGAAGAATACTTCGGTATCATTTCCGCCATTCTCACCTTGCTGATTCTGGTGCTTTCAGAAATCATCCCGAAGACCATCGGTGCTTCTTACTGGCGCTCGCTGGCAATGCCATCCACCAAGATTATCCGGATACTCATCTTCATCACCTACCCTCTGGTACTGCTCTCAGAACTTATCACAAAGGTATTCACGCCTAAGAGCCACCAGGCTTCCATGAGCCGCGAAGAGGTTTCGGCCATGGTAGATGTAGGAACCACAGAAGGCATCTTCCGTGAATCGGAAAGCAAGATCATCAAGAGCTGCATCCGTCTGGCTGGAGTTAAGGCAAAAGAGGTGATGACACCATCCATCGTGGTAGAATCTGCTAATATGCATCTAACCACCAAGGAGTTTTACGAACAGAAGGAATGGAATTTCTCACGCATTCCTGTATATGATAACAATAAGGACTACATCGTGGGCTACGTTCTGAAGGATGTGGTTCTCAAATCGGTTTCAGACGATGAATTCCAAACCCGATTATCCGAGCTGATGCGCCCGATTCTTTCCTTCAACGAGGATGAATCGCTATATCAAATCTGGGAAAAGATGCTGGAAAAGCGAGAGCACATCTCCATTATCGTAGATGAATACGGATGCCTTCGCGGCGTAGTTTCCATGGAGGATGTGATAGAAACGATGACGGGCGTGGAAATCGTAGATGAAGACGATGTTGCCGTGGATATGCAAGCCTTGGCTAAGGAAAAATCACGCCTGATGATGCAGAAAAAGAAGTAAGAATAAAAAAACTCGTTGGCAAATACCAACGAGTTTTTTTTACTTGGCACCTGGCTTCGCTTTGAGAGAGAAGTTACCATCAAAGTCTGTTACTGTACCCTGGGTAACTTTCTGTCCCTCGATGATAACAGACTTGTTTTTCATAGAATAAAATCGTTCAAGTATCATTATTATTATCCAAATCTTTGTTTTTTATACATTTCAGCACAAAGTTACATACTTTTTTGCATATATAATAAGGTATAGTGGATTTTTTTGCGTAATTTTGCCGATGAATAAGCTAAATGGCTCTGGAAGCAATAGCACCAGAAGATGAGCCAGGAGGCAAAACCCAGAAACAAAACAAAGCATTATGCAGACCAGCAAATACCTATTAGCAACAGAAAGAGACGCCGAATGGGGTCTCACCATCAGCACCGTGGGACGGGAAGAAATCGCCCCGGGAGAAGAATATCCTACCAAGGGACATGCCGATGGATATTACTTCGATATTCAGAAGGGAAGAACCCTTGATGAATACCAGCTTCTCTACCAGCCGGAAGGAGAAGGTGTGTTCCACTCTGCCCATCTTCCGGAAACAAAGATCAAGGCTGGAGACATCTTCCTGCTCTTTCCCGGTGAATGGCATACCTACCATCCATCAGGCACCAAGGGATGGAAAAGCTATTGGATCGGATTCAAGGGAAAGAATATCGACGACCGTGTGAAGGCGGGATTCCTGTCCCCTGAAAAGCCGATCTATCACGTGGGCTACAGCAACGAGATCATCAGCCTGTATGAAGAGGCTTACAAGACGGCACAGGAGGAGGCTGCATACGCTCAGCAGACAATGGCGGGTATCGTAAACCATCTCATCGGAAAGATGTATTCCCTGGAGAGAAACATCATCCTGAGCAAGGATTCCAAGCATGTGGATATCATCAACAGGGCGCGCCTGCGCATCCGTGAATCTCTGGAGGATACACTCACCATCCAGGAGATAGCCCAGGAACTAGGCATCAGCTACTCTTCGTTCCGCAAGCTCTTCAAGGAGCATACCGGCTTCGCTCCAGCACTCTACCAGCAGACACTGAAACTGCAGAGAGCCAAGGAGCTGCTTTCTACGACCGATGAGAGCATCAAGGAGATTGCCTATCGCCTCAATTTTGAATCACCAGATTATTTCTCAGCTAAATTCAAGAGCCAGACTGGCATGAAACCGTCTGATTTCAGAAATACAACCCGATAAAAGAGCTTTTATTCATCGGATTACGCAGGGTTAACGGAACCTTAACTGCATTCCGTTTAAATTCGTGCGTAATCCGGGAGCAAGATTGTTCCGTTAACTCCGCATAATCTGATGAAGAAAAAACTCCGATGAAGAAAAAACTTAAATTTTTGATATTTCATAGAGATTCTTGACCCTCCGCCAAAAAACTAGGCTCTAATATCATTTTCTCTTGTTCCATCTTGCACATTCCCCCTATCTTTGCAATCGTAAACAAATAACAATAGTAAATAACAACAACTTAAAATACATTCTAAAAATATGGAACAGAAGAAATACTTCTTTGCCGTAGATCTGGGCGCTACCAGTGGCAGAACTATCCTGGGAAGCTTATCAGATGGCAAATTCGATTTGGAAGAACTGACACGCTTCGACAACCGACTCATCGAAACCGGCAATCACTTCTACTGGGATATCTTTGCCCTCTTCTATGAGATCATCTCAGGTCTGAAACTCGTGGCGCAGCGCGGTATCCACATCGAAAGCATCGGTATCGATACCTGGGGATGCGACTTCGTATATGTAGATAAAAACGGAGATATCCTCCGCAACCCTCTCGCCTACCGCGACCCTCATACCTTCGGCATGATGGAGAAATATTTCGACGAGAAAATCAGCAAGGAAAAGGTGTACGAGAAGACGGGAATCCAATTCATGAACTTCAATTCGCTCTTCCAGATATACGCCATGAGAAAGGCTGGAAACGTGGCTTTGGAGAATGCCGACAAGATTCTCTTTATCCCTGATGCCCTGAGCTATATGCTTACCGGTAACGCCATCTGCGAATATACCGTGGCTTCAACTTCCCAGATTCTCAACCCAATGACAGGCGATCTCGACAACGAACTCGTAGAGAGTCTCGGACTGAAGAGAGAGCAGTTTGGCAAGATGACCAACCCTGCTTCCATCATCGGCACACTCACCGAAGAGGTGCAGAAGATGACGGGCTTGAATGCCGTTCCAGTCATCGCCGTAGCGGGTCACGATACAGCCAGCGCCGTAGCAGCCGTACCAGCCAAGAACGAGGAGTTTGCCTACCTGAGCTCTGGTACCTGGAGTCTGATGGGTATCGAGACCAAAAACGCCATCATCAACGAGAAGAGTTATGAACTCAACTTCACCAACGAGGGCGGCATTGAGGGCACTACCCGATTCCTGAAGAACATATGCGGCATGTGGATTTACGAGCGCTGCCGCAAGGAATGGAAGGACGAAGCTGCTGCCAACCAGAAGGACATGAAGAGTCTGGGACATGCTGAGCTAATTGCCGAAGCGATGAAGCAGCCTGCCTTCCAGAGCATCATCAACCCGGACGATGCCTGCTTTGCCAACCCATCGAGCATGGTAGAAGCTATCAAGCAGTATTGCGAAAAGACAGGCCAGCACGTTCCTCAGAACTATGGCGAATTCTGCCGTTGCATCTTCGAGAGTCTCGCACTCCGTTATCGTCAGATTTTCACCTGGCTGAAGGATTTTGCCGACTTCGACCTCAACGTGCTCCACATCATCGGTGGTGGTTCGCTCAATCAATATCTCAACCAGTTTACAGCCGACAGTTGCGGTGTCACCGTTCTGGCTGGTCCTCAGGAAGGTACAGCCATCGGCAACATCATGTTGCAGGCAAAGGCATCAGGCTTGGTCAAGGACATCTGGGAAATGCGTCAGATCATCGCCAACTCGCTGGAGCTCAAGAAATTCGAGCCAAAGAACAAGGAGGCTTGGGATGAGGCATACGAAAAGTTTTTAAAGGTAAAAGGGTAAAAAAATAAAAGCATAAAAAAAATAAACAATAAAATACACAAAAACAATGAAAGCAGATTTGATTTTAAAGAATTATGAGATTGCTAAGGAGCGCTATGCTGCTCTGGGTGTAGATACAGACAAGGCTATTGAGACTTTGGAGAAGACTCCTATCTCTCTGCACTGCTGGCAGGCTGACGACGTGGTTGGCTTCGAACGTGGCGAAGCTGCTTCTGGCGGTATCCAGAGTACAGGAAACTACCCTGGCAAGGCTCGCAACATCGATGAACTCCGACAGGATATCGAGAAGGTGAACTCTCTCCTGGCTGGTACTTTCCGCCTCAACCTCCACGAAATTTACGGTGAGTTCGGTGGCAAGCAGATCGACCGCAACGAGGTAACCGTAGATCAGTTTACAGGTTGGATGCAGTGGGCTAAAGAGCAGAACATGAAGCTCGACTTCAACTCTACTTCTTTCTCTCACCCATTGAGCGGAAATCTCTCATTGTCAAATCCTGACCCAGCTATCCGCGAGTTCTGGATTGAGCACACCAAGCGTTGCCGCCGCATTGCAGACGCTATGGGTAAGTTCCAGAACGACCCATGTATCATGAACATCTGGGTACACGATGGTTCCAAGGATATCACCGTAGAGAAGGGCCGCTATCGCGAGATCCTGAAGAACTCTCTCGATGAGATCCTGGCAGAGGAGTTGCCAAACATGAAGTCTTGCCTGGAGGCTAAGCTCTTCGGTATCGGCTTGGAGGCTTATACCGTAGGTTCTCACGACTTCTACGCTGGCTACTGCGCTAAGAACAACGTGATGTACACCCTCGATACAGGCCACTATGAGCCAACAGAGAACGTATCAGATGCCGTTTCAGCACTCCTGCTCTTCGTTCCAGAGTTGATGCTCCACGTATCTCGCCCTATGCACTGGGATTCAGACCACGTAACCCTCTTCGACGACAATACCCGTAACCTCTTCTCTGAGTTGGTTCGTGCCAACGCACTCGACCGTGCTCATATCGGTCTCGACTACTTCGACGGTTCCATCAACCGCATCGGTGCTTACATCATCGGTGTACGTGCTGCTCAGAAGTCATTGTTGCAAGCATTCCTTGAGCCACTCGATACCCTCCGCAAGTACGAGGACGAGGGCAAGCTCTTCCAGCGTCTGGCTCTCCTCGAGGAAGAGAAGACATTGCCATTCGGTGCTGTATATGATTACTTCAACCTGAAGAACAACATCCCTGTTGGCGAGGAGTACATCGCTGACATTGAGAAGTACGAGGCAGAAGTTCTCGCAAAGAGAAACTAATATATAAGCAAAAACTCCTAGGCTCATAGCAGCCTAGGAGCTTTACGGTCTGTTTATACCTAAAAACCAAGCAATTAACAATTATGGAAATATTAATAGGACTTTTCATCATAGCCATCGGTGCATTCTGCCAGTCCAGCTGTTATGTTCCTATCAACAAGATCAAAGATTGGAGTTGGGAATCATACTGGATAGTTCAGGGTGTGTTCGCATGGCTTATTTTGCCTTTTTTCGGCGCTATGCTCGCTGTACCTAGCGGACATTCCTTCTTTGAATTATTCGACGGATTCGGCTTCAATGTGGCTATGAGCATGCTCTTCGGTGTACTCTGGGGCGTAGGCGGACTGACCTTCGGTCTCTCCATGCGCTACCTGGGTGTGGCATTGGGTCAGAGCATCGCCCTGGGAACCTGTGCAGGTCTCGGAACCATCATGGGTCCGGTGCTGCTCAACATCTTCTTTCCGGAACTGGATGCCCTCTCATCGCTCACCTTCAGCGTCATCCTCGGTGTGGTAGTCACCCTGCTCGGTATCGCCATCATCGGTGTGGCTGGCAGCATGAAGGCAGCATCGCTCTCAGAAGAGGAGAAGAAGGCAGCGGTAAAGGATTTCAACTTCCCTAAGGGTCTTGCCATCGCCCTGCTGGCTGGTTTCATGAGCGGATGCTTCAATGTGGGTCTCGCCTTCGGCGATGATATCCACTTCGGCACCTTCACCCCTGATATGTTCAAGACCCTGCCTGCTACCTTCCTCGTTACCGTGGGTGGTTTCATTACCAATGCCATCTACTGTTTCTATCAGAACACCAAGAATCATACTTGGAGCGACTATAAGAACGAGGAGGTTTGGGGCAACAACATCCTGTATTGTGCCCTGGCTGGTGCCTTGTGGTACAGTCAGTTCTTCGGCTTGTCATTAGGAAAAGGTTTCCTCACCGAATCCCCTACCCTTATGACTCTGTCTTTCTGCATCCTGATGGCACTCAACGTGGTGTTCTCAAATGTATGGGGCATCATCCTGAAGGAATGGAAGGGATGCTCATCAAAGACCATCACCGTATTAATCGTCGGCATCATCGTCTTGATTATCTCAAGCTTCCTGCCACAGTTGATTTAACTTCAAAATATAGTATGATATGAAAAGATTTGCATTTAAGATGTATCTCAAGAAGGGATGCGAAAAGGAATATGCCAAGCGCCATGCTGCGATCTGGCCTGAGTTGAAACAGATGATCAAGGAGCAGGGAGTAAGCGACTACAGTATCTTCTGGGACAAGGACACCAACCTGCTCTTTGCCGTTCAGAAATGCGACAGCGATACCAACAGCCAGGACACAACCAACGTGGATCCTATCACCCAGAAATGGTGGGATATGATGGCAGACATCATGGAGGTGAATCCTGACAATTCGCCTGTCAGCATCCCGCTGGAAGAACTTTTCCACATGGATTGATATAAAGATTTTAGTTAGCTTAGAAACAGAAAAAGCCCCCGAGCATCTCACGATGTTCGAGGGCTTTGTTTCACTAAACCCAAAAACTTTTACCTAATAACACTAAAACCTAAATTAAACCTATTACCTATAAAATGTATATCCAATAAACCTATTATATCAAAATATTACTAACAACACTATATCAACTATTCATAACCTATACCTTATCTTGGCAAATTGAAAGCCTTGGTCATCTCAGCCATTTCTTCCTGGCTCATACCATCAGGCTCGAATCCCATGCACTTGGAATCGATGTAGATCTTCGCACTCTTAGAGAGCACGTCAATCTGGTCGAAGGCATCCATTACATCCAAGCCCTTGGCAAAGACGCCGTGTTTCTCCCACATCACTACATCATAGTCTTCCAGCTCCTTCAAGGTTTCCTCAGCCAGCTTCAGACTGCCTGGCAACTGATAAGGAACGATACCCAGACCGAGTGGACAGAACGCCTTGGTCTCTGGAATCATACTCCAGAGCAGGTTGCTCAATACATCCTTGCCCATGAACTTCTTGTTGTGGCTCATGGCAATGAGCTCAATAGGATGAGTATGAACGGTAGCCTTGTAATTGGAGCCCTTTTCGATGAGACGGGCGTGAACGCTCAGGTGGCTTGGCAACTCTGATGTAGGCATCACGGCGTTATCAGCGATGATGACATAGCTGGCGCAATCGTCGAGGATTCGGATGATAGAACCGTTCTCCATAGGCCAGCGAGCCAAGTCGCGCATACGCTTGCCTGTACCCTTGCAGAAGAAGTAGCAACCCTTCAAGGCTGGCAATGCTGTACCAATCTGCTTTACTTCGCTGATGGCAGGCAAAGCCTTGATCTCGTCATCTACCAAGTCGGTGATGTTCACGGTGATGTTACCACCATTACGCTCAGCCCAACCATTCTGCCAGAGGTATCCGGCAACTTCTGCAATCTTCTCGACCTCCTTTTTCAAGGCAGGACGACCTTCTAATACGCTATTCATTGTAATCTTGTTATTAGCTTGTTTAAAAATTCTGCTGCAAAGGTAGAAATTTCCCATCATATCCAACCTATTCTTTTGATATTTGGGCTATGACATTTGGCATAACCCTCAAAATCGTGAAAAAACGCAGAAAAATCGTGAAAAAATGCAGAAGGCGGCTCCTTGCATCACGCAAGAAAACCGCCCTTTTCATTCTACATGCCAATAGAGAATTCATACTCTATTGATGAGATGAGATTTATGCTCTTTTTTATTGAGTTGAGATTTATGCTCTTTTTATAACCAGAAATTGATATTCTATTTTTCTTCTTTCTTCCCTGGGGTTACATCTTTCTGAAGAGAGAAATTAACAGGGATGATATATTTTACGTTTACCGGTTTGCCATCCTGTGTACCAGGAGTCCAGTTAGGCATCGCCTTCACGATTCTCAAAGCCTCGGCATCCAGTTCTGGATCTACAGATTTTGCAATTCGGGCTTTGGCAACGCTACCATCCTTCTGAATGATAAAGGTTACAATCACACGGCCCTGCTTTTTGGCCTTGACGGCGGAAACCGGATATTTGATGTTCGCTGCCAGATACTTCAGCAGCACTTCCTGACCACCAGGAAATTGCGGCATCGTCTCTGTTACATCATAAACCACATTCTTGGTTGTATCGGCTGGGACTATCGCATCAGAAGCCTTTGCTTCCGCCTTCAGTTCAGCTTCCGACTTTGCCAATTCAGCAGCCTTAGCTTCTTCTGCCTTCTTGACTTCTGCGGCAGCTTTTGCTTCTTCAGCCGTCAGATTCGCCACAGCCACATCAGCATTCAGAGCCTGCTCAGCCTTCTGCTGAACCTCGGCTACTTCAGGAAACTGCTCGCCAATCTCACGAGCCACACTCTCAATGTTGCTCACCATAAGCAACGCTCCTGCTAAAGGTGCGAAAAGGAGGTACTTCGCCTTGCCTATTTCACTGGTTCTACGTTTGTTCATCATTTTAATTCTTTTTTTAAGAGGTAATAAATTAAAATTATTAGCAATCTTGGTCGATTCATTCGGCTGTCGATATGCCAAACCTAGAAGGTGATACTGATAGGATTTGCGCGCGTTGCCATCAGATAAAACACTTTCATCGGCTAAATATTCCAAATTCATTCTTACTTCCTGCTTCATCAGCCAGGCAAACGGATTAAACCAGCAGGCGATGGAGAAAAGCTCGGAGAAGAGGGTATCCAGGGAATGGAGACCCGAAACATGGGTGCACTCGTGAACCATCACTTCGTGCAACTGCTTGCCCTCCAGGGTAGATGGATACATAAACACCCAGCGGAAGAAGGAGAACGGACTCCCCTCGCCTCTGAGAAGATGTACCGTAATGCCTTCCACCTCCTGCTTCCGGGAAATAACCGCAAGGCGGATGATGCTGAAGAGCTGCCATACCAAACGCAATGAGAGAACCGCAACTCCTGCCCAATAGATGCCCAGCAGCATATCCATCCAGGTTATGCTGGGAGCCTGAGCCTTTACAACCACCACGGGATAAAACGTGTCGGCATATACATTCGCCATACCCGCCATCGTTGGTGTATCGCGCACCCAATATTCCAGATTGAGTGCCGGAACCATCAGGGCAACGGCATAGATGAGCCAGAGGGTAAGGCGGCGAAGACCGAAGAAAGTATCGCGGCTCACCGTGAGGCGATAAAAGCCATAAAGGAGCATCAGGGCTACATTGATTTTTATAAGATATATTGCCATACAGTTTCAGTTTTTTATATAAATTAGTTATTGAACTTTCGCATATTAGCTCCACACGCCCTGAAAGGGCAGAAGCTCCTAGCCCAGGGCAACGCCCTGGGTTATTATGGGCGCAAACCTGTCGCCCTGTAAGGGCAAAAGCTTTCAATTACAGTTATTTATTCTTCCGAACTCTCGATTTCACGGATGATATCCTTGAGATCTTCAGGACTGATTTTCTCGTCCTTGGCAAAGAAGGAAACCATTTCCTTGAAGGAATTCTTGAAGTAATTGTTCACGAAACCCGACAGGAACTTCCGCTTGTAATCGCTCTCGGCTATGAGTGGAGAATAGACATAACCCTTACCATCCCGCTCCGCCTTGACATATTCCTTGCGCTTCAGATTGTTCACAATAGAAGCCACTGTAGTATAAGGTGGACGAGGTTCTGGCAACAGTTCCATAATCTGTTTCACGGCACATCGTCCCAATCGCCATATCCGAAGCATAATATCTTCTTCCTGATTCGTCAGCTTTTCCATATTTCTATCTTTATTCTTTTAAATTCAACATTCTTGTTTCTAAATCACGCTGCAAATCTACGAACTTTTCGTATAAACACAAAACAATCTACGTTAAAAAACATAAACTCGGCTATATTTTAACGTTTTACGAGCTTTTCGTAATACAAAGACGCAGATATTTACGAGATTATCGTAGAATTCAAATTAAGAGAGCCTATATATAACAATATACAAAAATACATAAGTTGGTACAATATCACATATCAAGCAAAACAATGAGAAAAAGGGCTCAGGAGAGATTGTACGTGGATAAGACACCTCTCCTGAGTCGAAAAATATCTGATTCAGATAGAACCATCAAAAGGTAAGGTGGTCATCGGCTGATGATCACCTTACCTTTTTTAATACCTTGCATTTTGCGAGGTCTTCTTTTGTGTGCAATTCCTTGACTTTTTGGCAAAACACCTAGCATATTTGTACTATTTTACATTTTTAAGAATCATAATACTGCTATTATTGAGTATTTTTCGCTATCTTTGCAGACGAAGAATAAACAATTAAGAACAACTTAATAAAACCCGATATGATGAACTATAAAAGAAATCATAAATTCATAGGATTATCCTTTGCTATGGCATTGATGTCATCACTCAACTGCCAGGCACAGTTGCTCCCTACCCCTACGCAGGAAGCCAAACCGGGCGTAAGATGGTGGTGGATGGGATCTGCTGTGGATCAAGAGAATCTGAAGTGGAACCTTGGCGAATACGCCAAGGCGGGTATCGGTGCCGTAGAAATCACACCGCTCTATGGTGTGCAGGGCAACGACAAGAACGCTATCCCGTATCTCTCGCCTAAATGGATGGATATGCTCAAATTTGTAGAGAAGGAAAACAAGCAGGTGGGCATCGAAACCGATATGGCTACAGGTACAGGCTGGCCTTTCGGTGGTCCTTGGGTACCTATCAGCGAAGCAGCATGCAAGGCGGTGTTCGTAGATACCATCGTGGATGTGAAACAGAAACTGATGGAGATAGAATTCAACGTGCCACAGAAAGAACGTGCCTTCGCCAAGCTGAAGGTCATCAAGGCATTCCCTGTGGAAGGAGAAAAATACAAGAAACGAGTCATCGCCCTCTATGAGAGCCGCACCCGTCAGAAGGTAAAGCGTGCCGCACCTGGAGGAGAAGGCTATGTAATCGACCACTTCGACTCTACTGCCGTGGCTAATTATCTGCAGCACATCGACAGTGCCTTCGTAGCATCGAAGACTCCATATCCGCATACCTTCTTCAATGACAGCTACGAGGTGTATGGCGCCAACTGGACTCCTAACCTCCTGACAGAATTCGAGAAATATCACGGATATAAACTGCAGGATAAGTTCCCAGAGTTCCTAGATGGCGATGCTGTGGTGGTAAGCGATTACCGTGAAACCCTGGGCGACATGCTGCTCCATAACTTCACCGAACAGTGGACCAAATGGGCAAACAAGCGTGGCGCCATCACCCGAAACCAGGCACACGGTTCACCTGCCAACCTCATCGACTGCTATGCTGCCGTTGACATCCCGGAGATTGAAGGCTTCGGACTGACCGACTTCGGCATCAAGGGACTGCGCAAGGATCCGGGCAAGACCCGTCCTAACTTCAGCGACCTGAGTATGCTGA
>ERZ1023674.114-NODE-114-length-23310-cov-44.372393_pt1 | contig 23310 bp, 24 predicted proteins | sample MGYA00380343_ERZ1023674 | MGnify/ENA primary metagenome ERZ1023674 (study PRJEB33179, sample SAMN07448985) | human gut metagenome | biome: Human-gut; feature: Human associated habitat; material: Faeces | host: Homo sapiens | place: India: Bhopal | collected...
GGGCGAACAGTTCATGAAACAGGCAGACCCGGGCGTGGCGCTTGCAGAATTTATTTCTAAATTATAGGATTGTTTGCTCCTAACGCCCTGAGAAAGGTAGAAACAGCAACTTTGCAAGTTTTGCTCCTAACGCCCTTTCAGGGCGTGTGGGACAAAACTTGCGAAACTTAAAACAATAAAGAAAATGTTAGTAAAGGTTTGTGGAATGCGTGAACCTGATAATGTAAAGCAGGTTGCGCAACTCGGCGTAGATATGATGGGATTCATCTTCTATCCTAAGTCTCCACGGTATGCCAGTCAGGTGGTGGCTCGCTCTGATGCTGACCGCAATGTGTGCAGAGTGGGAGTCTTCGTGAATGATTCCGTTTCCACGATGTTGGACAAGATTCATTCATTCTCTCTGAATGCGGTGCAGCTGCATGGAAATGAGAGCAGGCAACTTTGTGAGCAGCTGCGCGAAGCAAGGGGGGATATGAAGATAATCAAGGCCATCAGTGTTTCCACTGCCGGGGACATTCAGAAATATAAGGAATATGTAGGCGCTGTTGACTACTTTCTTTTCGACACCAAATGCAAGACGGTGGGCGGAAGTGGTCAGCAGTTTGACTGGCAGGTTCTGGATGAATATGATGGCGATGTTCCATTCCTACTGAGTGGCGGCATCGGTCCGGAAGATGCTTCCCGCATTCTGTCTTTCCACCATCCTAGGTGCGTAGGAATCGACCTCAACTCCAGGTTTGAGACAGAACCGGGGGTGAAGGATATAGAGAAACTCAAGGAATTCTTTTTAAAGGTAAAAAAGTAAAAAGGTAAAAAAGTAAAAAGGCTATTTAAAGGTAAAAAGGTAAAAGGGTAAAAAGGTAAAAAAGTTAAGGGGTAAAAAAGTAAAAAATAAAAAAGTAAAAAAATGAATAAGATAAATGCATTATTTACAAACAATAAAGACCGCAAGCTTTTGAGCTTGTATTTCTGCGCCGGATGCCCAACTTTGGAAGGTACCGGTGATGTAATTAAGGCGATGGAGCGCAAGGGGATAGATATGATTGAGGTAGGAATCCCTTTCAGTGATCCGTTGGCTGATGGTCCTGTTATCCAGAGTGCCGGAACCGTGGCTCTGAAGAACGGAATGACGGTGAAGAAACTCTTCGCCCAGTTGAAGGAAATCAAGGATGAAGTGCAGCTTCCACTCGTGCTGATGGGTTATCTGAATCCAATCATGCACTACGGCATTGAGGCTTTCTTCAAGAGCTGCGTAGAGAGCGGCGTGAGCGGCACCATCATCCCAGACCTTCCTTTTGATGATTATCTGAAGGTGGTGAAACCCATTGCCGACAAGTATGACATCCGTGTCATCATGATGATTACGCCAGAAACCAGCGAGGAGCGCATCCGTTTCATCGATGAGCATACCGATGGTTTCATCTACATGGTCAGCTCCGCGAGCATCACGGGCGCCCAGAGCAGTTTCGGCGATGCCAAGCTGGCTTATTTCAACCACATCAACGGCATGAATCTGCGCAATCCTCGCATGATAGGTTTCGGCATCAGCAACAAGCAGACGCTTACCAGTGCGCAGGACAATGCGGCGGGAGCCATCATCGGCAGCAAGTTTGTAACCCTGCTCAATGAAACCGGTGATCCGGATAAGGCACTGGATGAGCTTTTCGAGGCACTGAAGAAGTAAGTGAAGAGTGAAGAACGAAGAGTGAAGAATTCATCTGTTTCGTTTGTGACTCAACGGCGAAAGCCTAATTTAATATTTAACATTCAACATTTAACATTTCAATATAAAAAGCGATGTATCAAGTTGACGAAAAAGGATTTTTTGGAAAATTCGGAGGAGCTTATGTTCCTGAGATATTATATAAATGTGTAACCGAGTTGCAGCAGGCTTACAAGCCAATCATTGAGAGCGAGGAGTTCAAGAAGGAATACCGCGCGCTGCTCAAAGATTATGTGGGCCGTCCTTCACCTCTTTATTATGCCAAGCGTATGAGCGAGAAGTACGGATGCCAGCTCTATCTGAAGCGCGAGGACCTGAACCATACCGGTGCACACAAAATCAACAACACCATCGGTCAGATTCTCATGGCCAAGAAGATGGGCAAGACCCGCATCATTGCCGAAACCGGAGCCGGACAGCACGGTGTGGCTACCGCTACGGTATGCGCCCTGATGAACATGAAGTGTGAGATTTTCATGGGTGCCACCGATGTGGAGCGCCAGCATACCAACGTAGAGCGCATGAAGATGCTGGGAGCCAAGGTGAACCCTGTGCGCACCGGCAACATGACGCTGAGCGATGCCTGCTCTGAGGCCATACGCGACTGGTGCTGCCACCCGCAGGATACCTTCTACATCGTAGGTTCTACCATGGGTCCGCACCCTTATCCAGACATTGTTGCCAAGATGCAGAGCGTCATCAGCGAAGAACTGAAATGGCAGCTCGAGGAGAAGATAGGCCGCGACTATCCTGATTATCTCATCGCCTGCGTGGGTGGCGGAAGCAACGCTGCCGGAACCATCTACCACTACATTGATGATGACCGCGTGAAGATTTACCTGGCTGAGGCTGCCGGACACGGAATAGATACCGATTACACCGCTGCCACCATGCACTGCGGCACAGAAGGCATCATTCACGGAGCCCGTACCCTCGTGATGCAGACCGAGGACGGACAGATAGAGGAAGCCTTCACCATCAGTGCCGGTCTCGACTATCCGGGCATCGGCCCTATGCACGCCGACCTTGCCACATCGGGCAGGAGCCATGTGCTCGCCATCAAGGACGATGAGGCCATCTACGCCGGTTACGAGCTCACCCGCATGGAGGGCATCATTCCAGCCATTGAGAGTGCGCACGCCGTGGCAGCCCTGAAGAAGATGAAGTTCAAGAAGGATGATGTGGTGGTGCTCACCGTGTCAGGCCGTGGCGACAAGGATGTAGAAACGTATTTGAGCCATAAGGAAATGGCAGGAGAGTACGGAAACTTCTAATAGCAAAGATTTAATTTTTAAAATGGCAAAGTTTAGTTACAAGACAGTTACCCGCAAGATTCTCGCCGACCTCTATACGCCGGTGGGAGTCTACATGCGGCTGAGAGATATTTATCCGCAGTCGGCTCTGATGGAGAGTTCCGACTATCATGGCTCCGAGAATTCGCGCTCCTTCATCGGTGTGCATCCGCTGGCAAGCATCGCTGTGAGTCATGGTGAGGTCATCAAGACCTATCCCGACGGAAGAGTAGAGAAAGAGCAGCTTCCTGCCTTTGGTGCCGGTAAGGGCGAGGAGTGCAAACTCGCCATCTCAAAGAGTATCAACGACTTCATCTCTTCCTTCCATGTTGAGGGCGAGAGCAAGGAGTTCTGCGGGCTCTACGGATTCACCACCTTCAATGCGGTGAGATATTTTGAGAATATCCCGGTCAAGGATACCACCATGGAGAAGAATGATGCGCCCGACATCTATTACATCATGTATAAGGACATCATCGTCTTCGACCATTTCAACAACACCATGGAGCTCATTGCACTGAGCGAGGACTACAGCTCAGAGGAGGGGAGAAATGCTTCGCTCGCCGAGCTCGACGAACTGCTCAAGGCGGTAAACAAGGCCAATGTGAAGCCTTACGATTTCCACCCTGTGGGCGAAACCTTTTCTACCCTCACCGATGAGGAGCACAAGGCCAACATTCGCCGCTGCATACAGCACTGCCTGCGCGGAGACGTATTCCAGATTGTGGTGAGCCGCCGCTTCGTACAGAAATATGAGGGCGATGATTTCAAACTCTACCGTGCGTTGCGCAGCATCAACCCTTCGCCTTACCTCTTCTATTTCGACTTCGGCGGATTCCGCATCTTCGGTTCTTCGCCTGAAACCCACAACCGCATCGTGGGCAACAAGGCGTTCATCGACCCGATTGCCGGAACCACCCGACGCACAGGAGATATGGAGCAAGACCGCAAGGCTGCCGAATTCCTGCGCAACGACCCGAAGGAGAATGCTGAGCACGTGATGCTGGTAGACCTGGCACGCAATGATTTGAGCCGCAACTGCCATGGGGTGAAGGTAGATTTCTACAAGGACATGCAGTTCTACAGTCATGTTATCCATCTCGTGAGCCGTGTGAGCGGAGAGCTGGATGAGCATGCCGACCACATCAAGGAGTTTATTGATACCTTCCCTGCCGGCACATTGAGCGGTGCGCCTAAGGTGAGAGCGATGCAGATTATCTCAGAGCTGGAGCCTCACAACCGCGGTGCCTACGGAGGCTGTATCGGTTTTATCGGTCTGAACGGCGACCTGAATCAGGCCATCGTGATACGTACCTTCATTAGCCGAAACGGCGAACTCTGGTTCCAGGCGGGTAGTGGAGTAGTGGCAAAGAGCAATGATGAGTATGAGCTGGAGGAGTGTAACAACAAGCTCGGTGCGCTGACCAAGGCGATTCACATTGCTGAAGAGTTGTAATCACTAATCAATAATCAATAATGAAGATGAAAGTAGTAATCATAGATAATTACGATTCCTTTACCTATAATCTTGCCCATCTGGTAAAGGAGTTGGGAGCTGACGTTACGGTGTTCCGCAACGACCAGTTCCAGTTGCCGGAGCTGGAACGCTTCGACAAGATCATTCTGAGTCCGGGTCCGGGCATTCCGTCGGAGGCGGGACTGCTGATGGATGTTATCCGCAAGTATGCAGGCCGCAAGCCGATGTTGGGCGTATGTCTGGGGCATCAGGCCATAGGCGAGGCGTTTGGAGCCAAGCTTACCAATCTTTCTGAGGTGTATCATGGAGTGGCAACCCCTTGCACCCAGTTTGGCAACGATGTTATTTTCGACGGGTTGGACAAGCGCATAGAGATTGGCAGATACCACTCTTGGGTGGTAGACCGCTCGGGATTCCCTGACTGTCTGGACGTTACGGCAGTAAGCGATGATGGTTGCATCATGGGTCTGAAGCATAAGAACTATGATATTCATGGTATCCAGTTTCATCCGGAAAGCGTGCTGACGCCAGACGGCAAGAAGATGGTGAGAAACTGGTTGGAAAAAGCTTAATGACCTTAATGACCAATGACCTTAATGACCACCATGACCCCCATGGTGGTTGTTGAGGTTTTTGTTTATGATAAGAAAAAGCAAAGCCTGACGCTCTCTCGAGTACCAGGCTTTTCTTAATTACTAACATCTTACCCTCGCTACAATCCTCTCACGAGTTTCGCGAAGCATATTACCTAAACTGATTTTTCCTAAAACGGAAATTAAATCTTCTTAATCCTTCAAAATATTTACATATCCCAAGCCACAGCACTCGCACCGAGTACGGCAGCAGAACTACCATCAAGGGTAGAAACAAGGAATTTAGCCTTGCCCTTGAAGGTGCGGAGCACGTGCTCATCATAAGCCTTCTGGATAGGTTTCATGATGAGGTCGCCAGCCTTGGTCAGACCACCGAAGAAGACGAAAGCCTCTGGTGAAGAGAAGGCTGCGAAATCAGCACAAGCCTCACCGAGCATCTTGCCGGTAAACTCGTATACACGCAGTGCCAGCTTGTCGCCCTTGCCTGCAGCAACGCTCACATCATAAGATGTAATTTCCTCAGGATTCAACTCGCGGAGCAATGAAGGCTCATCGCTCTTCTCGAGATACTCGCGTGCTGTGCGAGCCACACCTGTGGCAGAGCAGTAAGCTTCGAGACATCCTGTACGGCCGCATCCGCATGTACGGCCCTCTTTGCCACGTACCATGGTAACGTGACCCAATTCGCCTGCGAATCCGTCGCAGCCGTAAACCATCTGTCCATTAATCACGATACCAGAACCTACGCCTGTACCGAGTGTAATGTCGATGAAGTTTTTCATACCTCTTGCCACACCGTAAGTCATCTCACCGAGCGCTGCGGCGTTGGCATCATTGGTCATACCTACAGGCAGACCACCGAGTGATTTGCTGAACATGTCAGCCAGTGGCACAACTCCGTCGTGTGCCCAAGGAAGATTTGGAGCGAACTCTATGGTTCCATTATAATAGTTTGCATTTGGTGCACCGATACCCATAGCCTTGATTTTGTCAATGCCGCCTACTGTATCAATGATAGGCTGGAGGGCTTCTACGGCTGCCTTTACGTAGTCTTCAACTTTTTGGTAACCGCCAGTCTTGATGGCAGTGGTAGCTTTAATCTCGCCACGTGCATCTACGATGCCGAAAACTGAATTTGTACCACCGAGGTCAAGGCCTATTACGTACGGTTTAAGTGTATTATCTGTCATGTTATCTTAAAAATTAGTTAGAATTATTTTTTACCACGGCAAAGATACAGAAAAACTTTGGAATCTCCTTTATTTCTATGTATAAAAAAATATAATTTCCTGATTTTTTTTCTGCGAGACTGCGAAAGTTCAGTTTATAATATAGGTATAACATCCGTGTAATGCGTGTAATCCATGCCCGAAAATATAAAAAACGGGAATAAAATGAACTTTTAGGCGAAAAAATTGTGCTTTGTGCCCGAAATTTTGTAACTTTGCCGCCTGTTAGAAATTGTAACGATACTAATAAGATGAATTTAGCATTTCCAATTGAGATAAACATCCTTGACTTCATTTTCAAAGGAATCGTCATCGGTGTTCTTGCCTCAGCCCCTATGGGTCCGGTAGGCATCCTATGTATCCAGCGCACGCTCAACAAGGGCCGCTGGTATGGTTTTGTAACAGGTGTGGGTGCCGCATGCAGCGACATCGTATATGCCTTATTCACAGGCTTGGGCATGAGTTTTGTGATGGATTTTGTGAGCAATTCCGAGAACAAGTTCTATCTTCAGATTTTCGGAAGCCTGATGCTCCTCGTGTTTGGAATCTACTGCTTCAAGAGCGACCCGATGAAGAACATGCACAAGTCGAGCAACAAGCAGGGCACGCTGATGCACAACGGCATAACGGCGTTTCTCGTAACGCTCTCCAATCCGCTCATCGTGTTCCTCTTCATGGCCACCTTCGCTCAGTTTGCCTTCGTGGTGCCTGATATGCCGGTAGAAATGGGCGTGGGTTACCTCAGCATCGTCTTCGGAGCCCTGATGTGGTGGTTCGGCCTCACCTGGCTCATCGATAAAATCAGAAACAAGTTTGATACCAACGGCATCGTCATTATCAATAAGGTAATAGGCAGCGTGGTCATCATCTTCTCCATCATCGCTCTCTTCGGCACGATTTTCAATCTGTATCATCTGCCGGAATTTTAAAGAGTTTATAGTTAATAGTTAATAGTTTATAGGGGCTTTAGCTCGTTTCTTCTTATACAGAAAAAATGTTTGTAGCACAAGAATTAAGAAAGAAAAGTATCGCAGAATACTTATTATATATGTGGCAGATTGAGGACATCATCCGGGCTTACGGATGCTCGCTGCCTGTCATTAAGAAAAATTATGTAGACCGGTTCGACTTTACACCCGAGCAGCGCGAGGAAGAACTCGACTGGTTCGGCAACCTGATTCGCATGATGAACGAGGAGGGAAAGCGCGAGGGAGGACACCTTAATATTAATAAGGTGATACTGAAAGACGTCATTGACCTGCACGGCATGCTGCTGCAGAGCACCAAGTTTCCTATCTACAATGCCGAATATTACAAGGTGCTGCCTTTCATAGTAGAGCTGCGCCAGCGGGGCGACAAGGACCTCAACGAGATTGAAACCTGCCTCGACGCCCTCTACGGCGTGATGATGCTGCGCCTGCAGAAGAAGGAAATCACGCCCGAAACCGAAAGGGCCATCAAGGAGATTACCGTCTTCATAGGTCTGCTCAGCGATTATTACATCAAAGACCGCACCGAGGGACTCAAGTTTGATGATGACGACATGTAGTGATCAGTGATTAGGGATTACTTTTTTTTAGAATATACATTATTATATATATATACAACAGGATGAACGAAATAGAAAGAAGAAGAACATTTGCCATTATCTCTCACCCGGATGCTGGTAAGACAACATTGACCGAGAAGTTTCTGCTCTTCGGTGGACAGATTCAGGTGGCAGGTGCCGTAAAGAATAACAAGATTCGCAAAACTGCGACTTCTGACTGGATGGATATTGAGAAACAGCGTGGTATCTCAGTATCTACATCTGTAATGGAATTTGATTATCTCCCTGCCGGACAGGAGGGAGAACCTTATAAGGTGAATATCCTGGACACTCCAGGTCACCAGGACTTCTGCGAGGATACCTACCGCACACTTACTGCCGTAGATTCAGCCATCATCGTGGTTGACTCAGCCAAGGGTGTGGAGGCACAAACCCGCAAGCTCATGGAGGTGTGCCGCATGAGAAATACGCCGGTAATCATCTTCATCAACAAGATGGACCGCGAGGGACGCGACCCGTTTGATGTGCTCGACGAGTTGGAAGAAGAGCTCAAAATCAAGGTTCGTCCGCTGAGCTGGCCTATCGGTCAGGGCGCCCGTTTCAAGGGTGTTTACAACATCTACGAGCATCAGCTCAACCTCTTTACCCCTAACAAACAGCGCGTTACCGAGAAGGTAGAGGTAGACATCCAGAGCGCTGAACTGGATGAGCGGGTAGGAGAGCGCGAGGCTGCACAGCTGCGCGAGGAGTTGGAACTGGTAGACGGCGTTTACCCTGAGTTTGAGGAAGAAACCTACCGCTCAGCCGAGGTAGCCCCAGTGTTCTTCGGTTCGGCGCTGAACAATTTCGGTGTTCAGGAACTCCTCGACTGTTTCGTTCATATTGCTCCATCTCCACGACCAACCCAGGCAGAGGAGCGACTGGTGGAGCCGGAAGAACCAAAGTTCAGCGGTTTCATCTTTAAGATTACAGCCAATATTGATCCAAACCACCGCTCGTGCATCGCTTTCTGCAAGATATGCTCGGGCAAGTTTGTGAGAAATCAGCCATATTACCACGTGCGCTTGGATAAGAACGTGCGTTTCTCTTCGCCTACCCAGTTCATGGCGCAGCGCAAGAGTACCATTGACGAGGCTTATCCGGGCGACATTGTTGGTTTGCCAGACAACGGCATCTTCAAGATTGGAGATACGTTGACGGAGGGAGAGAAGATGCATTTTCGCGGTTTGCCAAGCTTCTCTCCACTCCTTTTCAAGTACATCGAGAATGATGACCCGATGAAGAGCAAGCAGTTCCAGAAGGGATTGGAGCAGCTCATGAACGAGGGTGTGGCGCAGCTCTTCGTCAACCAGTTCAACGGCCGCCGCATCGTGGGCACTGTGGGTCAGCTGCAGTTTGAGGTTATCCAGTACCGCCTGGAGAACGAGTACAACGCCAAGTGCCGCTGGGAGCCTGTGCATCTCCACAAGGCTTGCTGGATAGAGGCAGATGACGAGCAGGAACTCGAAAGCTTCAAGAAGCGCAAGTACCAGTACATGGCCAAGGATATTGAGGGCCGCGACGTGTTCCTCGCCGATTCGGGCTACGTGCTGAGCATGGCGCAGCAGGATTTTGAGCATATCAAGTTCCATTTTACATCGGAATTCTAATACATTGAACTTGGAACTTTGAACTTTATGATTACACTTACTTGACCCGATAATCACCAAGACAGCATATCATAAAGTTCAAAGTTCAAAGTTCAAAGTTCAAAGTTCAAAATAAACAAAGATGGATGAAGAAATTCTAGATTACTACGGGCAGAAAGAGGGATGGATAAACCGGATGGTGGATTGGCAGAAAAAGCATATTTCCGACCGCCAGATGACCCTTATCCTGGCTTTCGTCATCGGCCTTCTGGCGTCGGTGGCAGGATATTTCCTGCACGGCATCGTGCACGAAATACAGCTGCTGCTCACTTCGGGATTCAACCAGGGCACCTACAACCTGCTCTTCCTGCTCTTCCCGATTGTGGGCATCTACCTCACCATGCTCTTTATCAAATATGTGGTCAGAGATAACATTTCCCACGGTATCACCCGTGTGCTTTACGCCATCTCTACCAAAAATTCCAAGCTCAAGGCCCACAACTGCTGGTCGTCGGTGGTGGCATCAGGCATCACCATCGGTTTCGGTGGTTCTGTGGGAGCCGAGGCACCTATTGTGCTCACGGGTTCGGCCATCGGGTCAAACCTGGGGCAGATATTCCGCATGGACAAGAAAACCATGATTCTGCTGGTGGGCTGCGGTGCTTCTGCAGCCATTGCCGGCATCTTCAAGGCGCCCATTGCCGGACTCGTATTTACGCTTGAGGTGCTGATGGTAGACCTGAGCATGGCTTCCTTGCTGCCTATCCTTATCAGTTGTGTAACAGCCACTTGCTTTACCTACATCCTGATGGGCTCCAAGAGTCTTTTCGATTTTACGCTTACCAGTCCGTGGGCGCTCGACCGCGTGCCAGCCTGCCTTTTGCTGGGCATTTTCTGCGGCTTGGTGAGCCTTTATTTCATGCGCACCATGTCGGCGTGCGAGGGTTTCTTTGCCAAGCTTTCGCCTTATCCATACGTAAAACTGCTGTTTGGCGGACTGATTCTGAGTTCGCTCATCTTCCTCTTCCCTTCGCTCTACGGCGAGGGCTATTCGGCAGTCAACGTGCTGCTGAAGGGGCAGAATGTGGAAGACTGGGGGCAGGTGATGAGCCGTTCGCTCTTCTACGGGCACAACCAGCTGCTCATCCTCTACATTGCCCTGGTAACCTTTACCAAGGTTTTTGCCACCTCGGCAACCAACGGCAGTGGCGGATGCGGTGGTACCTTTGCCCCTTCGCTCATCATTGGCGGTTTTGCCGGTTTCCTCTTTGCGCGCCTCTGGAATGTGAACCAGGTGGGCGTCTACGTTCCTGAGCAAAACTTTACACTCATGGGCATGGCGGGCCTCATTACGGGCGTGATGCATGCCCCGCTTACGGGCATCTTCCTCATCGCCGAACTCACGGGCGGCTACCAGCTCTTCATGCCGCTGATGATCGTGTGCATCTCTTCGCTGCTCACCATCAGCATCTTCGAGAGCCACAGCATCTACGCCCTGCGTCTGGCAAGAGAGGGCAAGCTGCTCACCCATCATATTGACAAGGCTGCGCTCACGCTGCTGGGCATGCAGGATGTCATTGAGAAAGATTATCATCCGGTGGGTCCTGATTTGCAGATGAGCCAGCTGGTGAGCGAGATAAGCCGCAGCAACAACAACTTCCTGCCGGTCTTAGATCAGGCGGGCGTGCTGCTGGGCGTGGTAGATATTACGAAAATTCGCCACATCATCTTCCGCACCGAGCTGTATCAGCATTTCACCGTGCGCCAGCTGATGATGCAGCCTTCTGCCGTTCTTACCGAGCACGACAGTATGGACGAGGTGATGCAGAAATTTGACAAAACTGATGCTGCCCAGCTGCCAGTGGTAGATGTGAGCGGCGTGCTGAAGGGTTACATCAGCCGTACCAGAATCTATTCCATGTACAGGCAGATTGTAGCGGATATGTCGGCGGAGTAGGAGTTTTAAGTGAAGAGTGAAGAACGAAGAATGAAGAATTCAACGGCTTTGCTGTTTTTATTTTAAAATATTAGTGTTTTATGGAGAAGAAGGATTTGAGAATCATATTCATGGGAACACCGGAGTTTGCGGTGGAATCCCTCAAGCGCCTGGTAGAGGGCGGTTACAACGTGGTGGCTGTGGTTACGCAGCCTGATAAACCGGTGGGCAGACACCAGGATACGCTGCAGCCTTCGCAGGTGAAGCAGTATGCCGTGGAGCACGGGTTGCCGGTGTTGCAGCCTGTAAAGATGAAGGACCCGGAGTTTGTAGAGCAGTTGCGCTCTTATCATGCCGATTTGCAGGTGGTAGTGGCTTTCCGCATGCTGCCTGAGGTGGTTTGGGCGATGCCTCAATATGGTACTTTTAATGTACATGCAGCCCTCCTTCCGCAGTATCGCGGTGCGGCGCCAATCAACTGGGCAGTCATTAACGGCGAGAAGGAGACGGGTGTCACTACCTTCTTCCTCGACCACGACATTGATACCGGCCGCATCATCATGCAGAAGCGTTTCCCTATTCCGGAGACGGCAAATGTGGAGTATGTTTACGACGGGCTGATGCATCTCGGTGCCGAACTGGCGCTGGAAACCATTGATGCGCTCATCGCTGCCGACGGCAACATCGGTTCCATTCCGCAGAGCAAGCTGATAGGTGAGGGTGCCGAACTCAAGCCGGCTCCTAAAATCTTCAAGGATACCTGCCGCATCGACTTCCACCAGCCAGCCAAGAAGGTGTATGATTTCATCCGCGGTCTTTCTCCATACCCTGGTGCATGGACCGAAATCAAGAAGAAGGAGACGGTAGTTTTCTTTGACGATCCTACAGAAGGAAAGGTGGAGAATGCTGTGGGTTCAGATGATTATGTGAAGTTCCCTGAGCCAACTTCTCATCCGTCTCGCAAGCCGAGCACAGCAAAGATTCAGGTGCTCAAGATGTTTGCCACCCATCTTTCGGGCGAAAAACGTGGCGCTGCGCCTGTAGGTTCGCTGCGTATTGAGGGCAAGCAGCTGCAGGTGGCCTGTCTCGATGAATGGCTCAACATTCAGGAACTTCAGCTCAGCGGCAAGAAGCGCATGGAGGCAGCCGCCTTCCTCAACGGCATGAAGGACATTGCCTATTACGAGTGCCAGAGGAAGGATATTAAGGACGATTTTTAGGTATTAGGAATTTAAGTTTTTATAGTAATTATGACTGTAGAAGAAGATATCAAGCGTGCTGTGGAATGCATGCGCAAGGGTGGAGTGATTCTCTACCCAACTGATACCGTATGGGGAATAGGTTGTGATGCAACCAATCCGGAGGCGGTAAAGAAAGTTTATGAAATTAAGAAGCGTGACGACTCTAAGGCGCTTATCTGCCTGACAGATTCTGCCGACCGCATGGCCCGTTATTTCCGCAATGTGCCTCAGGTGGCATGGGATTTCATTGATGCTGCGATGCCTGTGAAACCTACCACGGTTATCCTGGATGATGCGAGTGGAGTGGCTAGTAATCTGGTGGCAGAGGATGGCAGTTTGGCGATGCGCGTTACGTATGAGCCTTTCTCCAAGCAGCTCTGTTACCGTTTTCAGAAGCCTATTGTGAGCACAAGTGCCAATGTGAGTGGCGAGCCAGCTGCCCAGAATTATCGCGACATTTCTGAGGAAATCCTCAATGCCGTAGATTATGTTTGCTGGAGCCGTCGTCAGGAGCATAAACCTCATCAGCCTTCGAGCATCGTAAAGATTGCCAAGGATGGCGAGGTGAAGGTTATCAGATAAAAAAAAGTGCTACTTTAAGTAGCTTTCGGGCATTCAGCCCATACTAAAACCACTTTGAAACTTTCTATATATAGAAAGAGCCCTGAGAAAAGGCTAAAAGCATCTTTATGTTTTGAGGATGCTTTTGCCTCTTTCAGGGCTTTAATTTTTTTGCCGCCTTTTCCTTGCGGCCTTGCGTTTCTTCTTTACCGCTTTTCTACATGCAGCTCGTAACTCCGAGAGTAGTTGCTACGGCGGTGAGAATGCTGATGATAACCTGTATCAGCGTTTTCCATGTTTCTCTTTTCATCATGATTTTCCTTTCTTTTTAGTGGTTAAATACTTGTGTTTCGTGTTTAAAAGCAGTGTTGGAAATCTTCGTTTCCGTTTTCAGGAGGATTTCTCAGAAAGAGCGTAGCCCCCCGAAGGGGGCTTTGGCTAGCCCATGTTTCCGTCGCCGTCAGTGCCGCTGCCTTCGGTAGTTCCGCCACCCTCGGTAGTGCCGCTGCCTTGACCGCCGTTTTCACCGGTATTTCCGCTGCCGCCAGTAGGGTTGTTACCATCGCCCTCCTCGTCAACGTTGCCCTTGTCGGCAGAAGTAACCTGCTTGATTACCTTTCCGTTGCGGTCGTAGCAAGTAATGCTGATGGCGGTGTTGGCGAGTTCCTCCTTGATCTCCACACTTGGGGTGAAGATGACGCGGCGTGCGGTGATGAGGGCGGTACTTACGAGGTCTACCTTCTCAACGGCGTTGCCTCGCACACCGAATCGCATGGTTCCGAGACCTGGGATTGCCACACTGTGACCCTCAGTGGCCCATGCCACGATGACGTCGCTCAATGCGTTCCAAGATGCGTTTACCACACCCTTTGGCAGTCCGGAACGGAGAGAAGCTTCCTTGATTACCTTGTCGGCAGTAAGTTTGCCGTAGAGCTCTGGAGTGAGCACGAATGCGTAGCGGGTTTTGTTCTTGTCGAAAGATACGTTACGCTCAATTGCCTTAAGTTTCATTCCCATAATGTTTAATTTTTTTAAGTGGTTATTAATATTGAAAATCTGTAAGTGTGAACCCGAGTTTGCGCGCTTTCTCGAATTTCACGGTGCAAAGGTACGAAAAAATTTTGACATGGGCAAGTAAAATCGTAAATATTTTTCAACTTTAACTTTTCTTTACAAAACGAGAGGCCTTCCGGTAGTCAGCACAAGGCGGCTTGACAGTGCTTCTGCTGTATCTCCATACCCATGCCCGCGCGCGCCTGTTATTATTATATCGTGATAGAATATTTTTTTCATCGTGACATAAAAATGAAACTACGGCTGGAGGGGTGAAGAAGGAGTGATGAAGAGAAGGTTGATGGGAGAGAGAAAAAGTGGGTGGTCATTAAGGTCATTAGTCATTAAGGTCATTAAGCACTTTGAGATTGGGGGTATTTTTTTAGGACAATAATAAAAATATAAATATTTATATTTTTATTATTGTCTCTATTTTTACTCCCCGTTTGGAGAATCCTTAATGACCTTAATGACCTTAATGACCAATGACCTTAATGACCACTTTTGACCACCAAGATGTAAAGATAATTAATTTTCCCCTTTAGGGGAAGAGTTCTTGCCCATAGAATTCTTCTGAAAATAAAGAAGAAAAAGTTTGGTGGTAACAATTATTTTTTCTATCTTTGCCCCCATCAAGCAAGCTAAAAGAATAAGCTTGCCTCTGGTAAAAACTAATATAGATAAAAAATTATACTTATGACACAGAAAACTACTACTTATCTCGCCACTGCTGTGCGTTATTTTGCTAACCCCAGCCTTCGTGGCAATGCCCAGGAGACTCCTGAAATGGAGCAGCGTACTATCGGTGTATTGTCGAGCTTGCAGGTCCGGCTGCCTCTTGTTGTTCTTCGCCTTGATGAGCAAAATCATTATGATTCTCAGGCAGTTGTTGTGCTTGAGCATGGGCGGCAGATAGCTTATCTGGCTGCAGATGATGCCCATCAGTGCGTGGCTGAATACGGTGAAAGGCTTCGGGTCGGGATACCAGTAAGGGTGACGGAGGTGAACGTGGAGAAACATGGGGTGTTCTGGGTGGAGAAGCCTAAGATGAAGGGGGCTTCTTCTGCTGCTGGGGCTTCTTCTTCTGCTGCTTTTTCTGCTTCTCTTTCTCTTCCTGCTGCTCTTGATTGGAGCGGGTGGATGGAGCCTGCTGCTTTGGCCCTCCCTGCTGCTTTTAGGCAGAGGATAGAATCGCTGGAGCTCATCATCGATTTCTGCTTGGGAGAAATAGAGGCGGATGAGGAAGGTGGGGGACCTGCGATGGAATCGCAGGGAACGGGGGCGCAAAGGGGGAGTGCTGGCTCTGCTTCTCCTTCTGGCTCTTCGTCTTTCTCTTCTTCTGAGGTTACGCTTTGCGAATATTTGGGGTGCTGGCTGGAGGAGGTTAGCTTTGATGTGAGCAGGGAGGCGCATGAAAGGGTGCTGAGATACAGACAGCTGCTCGAGGCTAGCGGAAGGCCAAAACTGATGGAGATGGCTGAAAAGATGGATAGGGCGCTGGTGAAAGGAGGATGCATTGAGGTTACCCGAAAAAGATGCGAAATGTGGCAACAGATGATGGAGGATGAAGGTGTGAAAGAGGACTTTGACCACTTGATGGCTTTTTCTACATCCGTGCCACAGGTGATGCTGGCTGATACTGAAATGAAGTTGAGGCAACTGCCGGGAAGACTGTATGACTTCATTGCTGATGATGCTAAGTTTCTGTCACATCTTCGCTATCTTATGCCGCCGCTTTGTGCTTTGCGTAATATCTTGAGCTATAGGTTGTTGAGAAAGTTGCTGTGCAAGAAACTGGGGGTTAGCGATGCGGCTTGCCGGGCTGCCGGGAATACTGATTTTTCAGGGTCTTTTTCAGGGTCTTTTTCAGGGTGCTCATCAGGGTCTTTTTCAGTATCTCCTTCGGACTCTTCAGTATCATCTTCGGGTTCTTCAGTATCTCCTTCGGGTTCTTCAGTATCTCCTTCGGGTTCTTCAGTATCATCTTCGGGTTCTTCAGTATCCCCTTCGGGCTCTTCAGTATCTCCTTCGTCCTCTTCTGTATCTGTTTCTGAAATCGGGGAGGAGAAGGGGGCTGGTTCTTCTGTTTATCTTTCGCCTGTTCGGGGAAAGAAGATTGATTTCATCCGTGTGGTTAATGTGCTTTATGAATTGGGGCTTTTTACGGATAAGGATGGGGTTCGCTGCACCAAGAAGGAGGCTTTCCTGGCGTTTGGAAGGGCGGTGAATCTGGATTTGTCTAATTACAATAAGGATTTGAGTCGCGCTCTTAACGATACGACGACACGTGAGCGCCAATTGCAGATCTTTAAGGATATGAGACAGAAAATGGCGGAAATCTATCAAGATAAAAATTAGGCATTGTAAGCGCATCCCATATCTGATGGTTGTTGTTTGTTTCGGAATTACAGGGGGATGTTGATGGGGGCTTTGTAGACTCCATGAAAGTTTTTTCTTGTTTTTTTGTTTTTTTTATGAGGTGATTATCAGATAGTTAACTTTGTTTTGAGAAATATAGGCTTCGTAGACTAGAGAGGGTGGTCTACGAAGCCTTTCGTTTTTTTGCCCTACCTTTGCAACCGGAAATCAGAAGAAATGAGGCTGGTTCCTGAAAAGGATTCGGAAGAAATGACGCTGGTTGGAGTAATAACTTTTTAAAATGAATAAATGATGAAAAAGAAAACGAAAATCATGGAGCTGAAGCTGGTTCGCTTCGCTAAAAAGAAAGGGTATACCATCGGGCGCCTTTACTGCCTGGGGGAAAGGGAAGAAGAAGGGACCTGCGATGGAATCGCAGGGAACGGGAGCCAGACGGGGGACTTGGAGGCTGATGAAGGGCTGAAGGGCGACGGAGGCCAGAAGGATGACGGAGGGCTGAAGGGTGACGGAGGGCTGCAGCCTTTCTGCGATACGCTGGAACCGCCGCGACGCAACCTGCTGAATGGGGGAAAATGGGATAAGAGACTGAAGGTGAAGGGGATGACGGCGATTCCGGAAGGGAGATACCTGATGAGGTTTACCTATTTGCCTAAATTCGGCAAGAGGCTGTTTCAGCTGATGGATGTGCCCCTCTTCGACGGCATCCGCATCCATTCCGGAAACTCGGTGAAGGATACGCAGGGATGCATCCTGGTGGGGAATAACACGAAGGTGGGAAGACTGGAGAACTCGAGAGCTGTGCTCTTTAAGCTGGAAATGATGCTGAAGGGGTTTCAGGGACCTGACGACCTGGTGTTTATTACGATTGTGTAACTATTGATTTTTTAACTATTTAATATTTATAAATGATGAATACAGAATTGATGAAAGTGGTGCAGCAGGGCGAGGCCTTCGCTGTACAGAGCCAGAAGGCTGAGGGCGGCCAGATTAAGAAATGCAACATCCTGTTGCAGGAACTTGGCGGCAAGTTTGAAAACCAGTTTGCAGCACAGCTTTGGGGCAATGCGGCAGAATGCCGTTTCCAGGCTGGGGATGTGGTGGCGGTTCGCCTGCGCTTTCAGACCCGCGAGCATAATGGGCAGGTGTTTCAGGACATCTCGGTGCAGGAAATCGTTAAGCTGAACTGATGTATTAACTACCTGAATTTTCGTATGAGGGGAAGTTAAGGGAGTGATAACTTCTTTAACTTCTGTCAATTCCCTCACTTGCAAAACTTGAATTAAAAAAGAAAAAACTAATATGGAAAAGAATTTTAATTTGAATCAGAATGTTGGAATGGTGATGAATGGGGGTGAGCATGTGCAGATTGAGGGCATGGCTTTCTTCGACAACCGCAAGTATTTTATGTTTTCGCCTGATGATCCGAAACCTAATCAGGTTTCCAGTTTCCGTACGCTGGGCATTGTGCAGCAGATGAGCGACGGCACGGTGGATTTTACGGTGAAGGGGTATCCGCGCTCGCAGAGTAAGCTGATCAGGAAGTTTGCCCACGGCCGTGCTTCGGAGACGAAGGATGGGGCGATACAGATTTTTCTGAAGGTTTTTAAGAATGAGGGCATCAATATTCCTAAGGCGATGCGCAAGGAGAGCCGTGAGGCGGTGCAGGCTATCATGGATTATCTGATGCTGGGATAGGGCCCTAGATGTACTTACTGAATCTTTATTAACTGTTTTTATTTTTTGATTGGAAAATGAGTGTTTATTTGATTTCTGTTAGGGGAGGGCGCAAGGTGGCCCTCCCTGTTCTCACCGAGGAGTCGTATCGCCGGCTCAGAAATACTTCTTCGCAACAGGCTAACCTAAGGCAGGCTAGAATGGGTAACCAGGCTGCTAAACGGAGGCTTATCCAGTTTAACTATTCGGGGTATTACCCGGATGGGGTTGTGAAGGGGTGCCGGTTGCCTAGCCAGGCTTTCGGATTTGATGTGGATGATGCGGGGGAGTTTGAACGCATAGCTAAAATGCTGATGGAGAAGAGGGGACCTGCGATGGAATCGCAGGGAACGGGGGCTAGGCGGGGGACCGCTGGCTCGGAGATTAAGGGAGCGGCTGCTGAGGGCGGTGACGCTGGAGAAGGCAAGGGCGCTGAAGGCGGTGACGCTGGAGCAGGCAAGGGTGCTGAAGGGACGGCTGGAGAAGGAGCGGCGCTGGCTGAAAGGCTGGGACTGCTGATGCTGGAAAGAAGCGCGAGCCAGGGCGGACATGCTGTTTTTAAAAGAGAAAAGGGAAAGACGATTCTCGAAAACCAGGTGCGCATAGCTAAAGCCCTCGACTGCGAACTGGATACCAATGCACATGATATCAACCGGGTTTACTTCTCAAGTACTGCTGATAAGGATGAACTGCTCTTCCTCTCGCCTGAACTCTTTAACGACCAGTATGGGGTGAGCCCGGGCGCTGATGTGGAACGCGTTGCTGAGGAGGCCCGAACGCTGGAAGACAGGGAGAAAAACGGAAGAGAAGAACTGCCAGAAGGAGCCCACGGGAGCAATAAGCACTTCAAGGTGGGGGAAACGGAGAGAACGGAGAAGCCGGGGGGAACGGAGAAGCCGGAGCCAGGGGGACAGGCGATGGAATCGCCTGGAACGGGGGCCCAACGGGGGACATGCTCCTCATCTGCTGACTCTGCTTCTGCTGGCTCTTCCTCTTCTTCCTCTTCATCTTCTTCCTCTTCCTCTTCCTCTTCTTCTGGAGAGAATTACTTGGGGATACCGTATGAGGTGATTATTGAGAAATGGTGGGGGATGTATAACGACGGGAAAACGCCGGTGACCTCTAACAGAGATGTGCTGACTTTTGAACTGGCGGTGAACCTGAGGCATATATGCGGATTCGACAGGATGCTCATGGATAGGGTGATTCCTTGCTACGACGGGTTTCCGGAAGAACAGAAGATGAAATGCATTGACTCGGCTCTGGCTGAAAGACGAACGCAGATGCCGAAAAGACTGAAAGATGTGCTCAATGCGCTGAGGCAGGAATATCTCAAGACGGGATGCGGAGATGCGCAGGAAGGCGTGCAGGTGGCTGATGCGCTGGACGAGGCCATGCAACAGGATGAACTCTGGCATTTTAACCGACTGCCGAAACTGCCGATGGGCGTGAGCGACAGTGTGGCTGCTGCCGGAACGCCGCTCTGTATGGCTACCCTCATCGGCATAGCTCCGGCACTCGGGGCTCTGGCTACGGGCGTGAAACTGGATGTGCACGGCAATGCGAGGGGACTGAATCTCATCTCCTACATCTGCGGCGAATTCGGTTCGGGAAAGGGACAGCTAGACCCGATAATCGGTGCCTGGATGTACGAACTGCAGGCGCAGACCGACATCTACACCCAGCAGGAGGAGGAATGGGCACTGAAAACCAGACGCATGAAGAGCGGAAAGGCGCCCGAACAGCCGAAACTGCCGGTAAGAATGCTGCCGCTTAACAATACGCTTGCCAACATAGCCGAACGACTGGGAAATGCTGAGGAGAAACACAGCTTCAGTTTTACACCCGAGGCTGATACGGTGGCGATGAAGTGGAAGTCGGCGATGAGCGATTTCAGTGTGATGCTGCGCCAGGCTTATGATGAGAGCCGCTACGACCGCGAGGCGAAGAGCGCAGATGCTACCCGTGTGCACATCAAGAAACTGCTCTGGAATGTGACGATGTGCGGCACGCAGGATGCACTCTACCGCGTGATTACCAATTATACCGACGGTCTGCTCTCGCGCATCTCCATCGCCCGCACGCCCGACAACACGTTTGCGCCGCTGGCTCTGAAACCTTCTCACCTGACCGACAAGCAGGAGGAGCACATTCATCAGGTGGCTCATCTGCTGCCGATGATGCAGGGCACGGTTGTGCTGCACAAGCTGGAGAACCGGGGCAGGGAATGGCTGGAGCGCATCCGTATGGAAGCGATGAAGAACGACGACAGGGTGCTGGCTCGCCAGCGTCTGCGCGGCTGTGTGAATGCGCAGCGCATCACCTGTGCTCTCTGGCTCTGCAAGGTAGCTGAATCGCTGATTGGGCGTTTCGGACTTTCGGGTGCCGAGAAGCGGCTGAAGCTGACTCCGAAGCTCTGGATTACCACGCTGGAGAAACTGCAGAATGACGACATGCTGCAGACTTTCGACCTCATAGCCGATTATCTGATAGACAATGATCTCTACTATTTCCGCGAGCGGATAGAGGGGGCTTATGAGTCGAAGAATTATCAGATAGGACCGAGAAACCGCGTGGGCAAGAACGACAGTATCTTTGCGCGGCTGGCAGATGAGTTCAGTATGGAGCAGGCGATTCAGCAGTGTATGGCTGTGAAGGGGGCGAATGTGAGCCGCAACAGTGTGCGCATGATGCTGAAAAACTGGCGCAACCAGGGGCTTATCGTATTGGGCAGTGTGCCTAACCATTTTCAGAAGGTTCAGAATCTTCCTGCGGGTGGTCATTAAGGTCATTGGTCATTAAGGTCATTAAGAGAAAATCAATAATAATGAATGGTATGAAAATACAGCATGATTATGAAACTTATGTGCGGCTGTGGCGACTGCTGCGCCGCACGCGAAGGCTGTTTAAAGAGCGGCATGTGATGTTCTGTCCGCGAAGGATACTGCAGGAGTGGCTGCCGGATGAGGCTACCGACCAGTTTATCTATGATGTATGTCGTAAGGCGGGGCTGGAAGGGTATGGGCTTCTGCCTTCTCCCCTTGAGAGTGCTTTTGAGAGCAGGAATTTCCTGATAGCCTTCGTGAGCCGGTATCTTGACACAGACGGTCCGATTTCGGTGTATCCGCTGGTGAAACGTGCCTTTCGTGAGGTTTACCCCAACGTGAAGATTTCGGTGATGAAACGAAAGAAAGAGTGATGAAGCGGAGATGCCTTCCTGAAAAAGAGAGGGCATCTACCGTAGATGCCTTCCGGAAAGAAAGAGGAGGGTAATAAAACAAGAAACCCTGCAAGAAATAAATCTTGCAGGGTTTATCCTGGGTGGAAGGTGGGACTCGAACCCACGACATTCAGAACCACAATCTGACGCTCTAACCAACTGAACTACGTCCACCATGTTAGCTAGCTTAAATGTCATTTCTTTTAAGCGAGTGCAAAGGTACGAACTTTTTTCGGTTCTACCAAATTTTTGAGCAACTTTTTTTCAAAAACATCAAAAAAAGTGGCATTTTTCGTCTTTTTCCATCCTTTTCTCTAGAATAAAAGGGTAGAAGAGTGCGAAAATGCCACTTTTCCTTATCAGCTGATTTTATTACTTAGCTGGGCTTGCTGGAACAACCGGAGCTGCCTGCTGAGCACCAGCACCTGCTGCTGGAGTTGCCTTCTGAGCACCTGCTGCTGCATCCTTGCTAGCACCTGGCATAGCAGGAAGAGCGGTCTGCTCCTGGGTTGCACCCTCCATGACGCTGTTTTCGCCAGTTGCCTGAGGAGCTACATAAGCACATGCCACGCTGATAACAACCAAGGCTGCAGCGAGGCCCCATGTTAATTTCTCAACAATGTCGGTGGTCTTGCGAACACCCATGATTGAGTTGGTTGAAGAGAAGTTACTTGCGAGTCCACCTCCCTTTGACTCCTGGATGAGCACGATGAAAATCATCAGGATAGCTACCAGGACGATTAATACTACTAATAATGTGTAAGCCATTTTTTAAAACTAGTTTTATTTATTTATTATTCTTATTTATTTCTTTTTCTCCGGAGATTTCTTCTTGCTGTTCAGCATCAGTTTCTCCAGGAACCTGAGCTGGTCAACATAATATCCGTTCTTGTCAGGACGCTGCTGATGCAGTCGGCTGATGATGTCGTAAGCCCTCTGATACCTGCCCTGCTTGATGTAGATGCGGGCGAGGGTTTCGGTAAATACGCCGCTGTTTTCCTCTTCGCCGTCCTTGCCTGAATCGGTCTGAAGTTCGGGCGTAAATTCCGGTTTGTAATCTTCGTCCTGCTGGATTTTAGGCAGCTTGAAACCGCCATCCTCCATAAAGTCGTCGATGAGGCTCATGGTGCGCGAAGTATCTTCCGGCTCCTGCTGGTCTTCTGTCTCCATGAGATACGCCACATAGTCTACTGCCGCATCGGCAGGTGTAGGCTTGCGCTTCTCCTTCTTCTTCTCCTCCTCTTCGGCATCCATCGGTATGGATCCCAGGAAGTGGTCGATGAGGTCGCTGGTGCGGTCGCCGTGTTTTTCTGCTCCCGTTTCCTTTCTTTCCGATTCCTTCAGCTGGTTGAGATCCACCTCTGCCGGGTCGGGTTTTATCTGATAATGGGCTGCCTCTACCATCTCGAAGATGATTTTTCGGTCGGTGATGTAGATGGCTGCCCGGCGCAGTTCTTCGTCGAAACTCGGGTCGTGAAGCAGGTACAGATTCTTCAACATCAGCAGACGTGCCGTCTGATAATACGGATATAGGGCCAAGAGGGCGCGCAAGTCGTAGAGCGTCTCTCGGTTCATTTCCTCTGGGTGTTGTATCAATCTGCTTAGTTCCACTAATTTAACTTTTAACTATTAACTTTTTATCTTTCTTTTACCAGTTAGCCACCGTAGCGTTGAATATCTGGTCTACCAGGTCTTTGATAATCTGGGTTACCAGTT
>ERZ1023674.122-NODE-122-length-22682-cov-46.160958_pt1 | contig 22682 bp, 16 predicted proteins | sample MGYA00380343_ERZ1023674 | MGnify/ENA primary metagenome ERZ1023674 (study PRJEB33179, sample SAMN07448985) | human gut metagenome | biome: Human-gut; feature: Human associated habitat; material: Faeces | host: Homo sapiens | place: India: Bhopal | collected...
ACAGGATATTGCTTCCATTCTTTTTCTAACTGTTCGATGGCAAGTCCTTTAAACAGTTCTTTCTTTCCTTGGAAGTAGCATTCCAGGGTAGAAATCAACAATGACTTTCCGAATCGTCTTGGACGACTCAGAAAATATATATTCCCATTGTGTACTAAATCATAAATCAAGTCTGTCTTGTCAAGATAGACATAACCATCATTTCTAATTTTTCCAAAGTCTTGTATTCCTATAGGATATTTCATATTGTTGCTTTTTATTGAATTTTTGGCAAAGTTACGAAAAAAAATGGTATCTGCAAAATAATGCGGTATAAATATGTCTTTATTTTCAGATAAAAACAACCTTGGTGGAAAACAGGTTCTTATACCGAAAAAAGCTCAAGGCTGATAGCCCTGAGCTTTTTTAATATCATGATTTCTGTATCATTACTTCTGGCACTCTGTGCAAGGAGTCCAAGGCTTCAACTGCTTGAAGAAGTCATTGCCCTTGTCATCTACGAGGATGAATGCTGGGAAGTCCTCTACGGTAATCTTCCAGATTGCCTCCATACCAAGCTCAGGGTACTCTACGCACTCGATGCTCTTGATAGAACTCTTAGAGAGAACGGCAGCTACACCACCGATAGTACCGAGGTAGAAACCACCATGCTTCTTGCAGGCCTCTGTAACAACATCACCACGGTTACCCTTGGCAATCATTACCAAGCTAGCGCCGTGATCCTGGAACTCATCTACGTATGGGTCCATACGGTTGGCTGTGGTAGGTCCCATAGAGCCACATGGATAACCCTCTGGAGTCTTGGCTGGACCAGCATAGAGGATAGGGTGGTTCTTGAAGTACTCTGGCATCTCCTCACCAGCATCCAAGCGAGCCTTGAGCTTGGCATGAGCGATGTCACGAGCCACGATGATGGTACCCTTCAAATTAACACGGGTGCTTACAGGATACTTGCTCAACTCGGCACGAACTGCGTCGATACCCTTGTCGAGGTCGATCTCGATACCCTTGGTACCCTCACCTGGGTTGCGGAGCTCCTCAGGAATCAACTCTGTTGGGTTCTCATCCATCTTCTCCAACCAGATACCGTCCTTGTTGATCTTAGCCTTGATGTTGCGGTCGGCAGAGCAGCTTACACCCATACCGATAGGGCAGCTTGCACCGTGACGAGGCAAACGGATGACACGGATATCGTGAGCCAGATACTTACCGCCGAACTGTGCACCCAAGCCAATCTTGTGAGCCTCTTCGAGGAGCTTGTTCTCCAAGTCGATGTCACGGAAGGCACGACCAGTCTCATCACCTGTTGTAGGCAACTCGTCGTAGTACTTGATAGAAGCCAACTTCACGGTAAGGAGGTTCTTCTCAGCAGAAGTACCACCGATAACGAAGGCGATGTGGTAAGGAGGACATGCAGCTGTACCCAGACTCTTCATCTTCTCTACGAGGAATGGGAGCAGTGTACCCTCGTTCTGGATAGTAGCCTTGGTCATAGGGTAGAAGTAGGTCTTGTTGGCAGAGCCACCACCCTTAGCTACCATCACGAAGCGGTACTCGTCGCCCTCTGTAGCCTCGATGTCAATCTGGGCAGGCAGGTTGCAACGGGTGTTCACCTCATCATACATATTGAGAGGAGCGTTCTGAGAGTAACGCAGGTTGTCCTGTGTAAAGGTGTTATATACACCCAGGCTCAGAGCCTCTTCGTCCTCGAAGTCGGTCCATACACGCTGACCCTTCTCTCCGTGGATGATAGCAGTACCTGTATCCTGGCAGAATGGGAGGATGCCCTTAACGGCAGTCTCTGCATTGCGGAGGAACTGGAGAGCAACATACTTGTCGTTCTCTGAAGCCTCTGGGTCGCTGAGGATCTTAGCTACCTGGAGGTTGTGCTCACGACGGAGCTTGAACTCTACGTCGTGGAAACCCTGCTGTGCCAGCAAAGTAAGAGCTTCCTTAGAAACCTTGAGGATAGTCTTACCCTCGAACTCTGCTGTGCTTACGCCTTCCTTAGAGATAAGGCGATACTCTGTCTTGTCCTCTCCAATCTGGAACATTGGAGCATACTTAAAATCTGGAGTTTTTGCCATAATGTTTTTTGTTCTTTAAAAACTGTTGAAATATTCAATATATTCTTTTTCCTATTTTAATAGCCGAAGATTTCTTCCTGAGAGAGACGCTTGATTGGCGCAATCTTCTCCAGGCTCTTCATATCGAGATTCTTCTCGTCACCAAGAATGATGATGCGATGAGGCTTACCCACGATGTTCTGCTTCTCGAAGTTGGTCACATCCTGCAGGGTGAGCGATGGAATCTGCTCGTAATAGAGCTTGGTGGCATCATAGTCGATACCCATCAGCTTGGCGTTGAGGTAGGCATTGATAACGCCATCCTTCGTTACGCGGCGGCTCTGGATTGACTTCATCAGACTCTGCTTGGCGAGGTTGAATGATGCCTCGTTCTGTGGCAGGTTGTTGGTGATTTCATCAAACACGTGGATGCAGTCCATCATCTTGTCGGTCTGCGAGATGATGTGCTTCACGAAGTAATCCTTCTCATCCTTGCGGGTTGGAGTAAGGTAAGAAGCCGATGCGTTGTAAGCCAGACCACGGGTTTCGCGGAGTTCCTGGAAGACGATGGCATTCATGCCGCCACCGAAATACTCGTTGAAGAGAGAAACCAGTGCCCCGTCGTTCACGCTGCTCTTCTTGCCCTCGTTCTGGTAATAGCGCAGATAGATGTTCTTTGCCTCGTATGGAGCAATGTAAATCTCGTTCTGCTTGATTTCTTCCATCTTATACTCCTTGCCTTCTGGCACGGCGGCGAGCTTCTTGGCTGTCTTGTGCTCCTTGGCAAGCATGGCGTTCAACTGCTTCTCGCTGTATGGACCGTAGTAGGTTACGGTGTGCTCCATGTTGTTCAGTCCGCCCAGCAGGTTCACGAGCTCCTGTGGGTCCATCTTGCGCAGGTCGGCTGTCTTGATGGCGTTGCGGATTGGGTTGTAGGCACCGTATGTGCTGTAAGCCCAGAGATAGCTGAAGTTCGACTGCTGGTTTGTCTTGGCATCGGTCTGCATCTTCTCGATGAGGTCGATAAACTGGTTCCAGGAATTCTTGTCGGCCTTGGCATGGTGCAGGATTTCCTCCATCAGGTTGAGGGCAGCAGGAAGATTCTCGTTCAGACCGTTCAGATTAATCTGCAGGGTCTTGGAACCCTGTACGATGCTGTAGTTGCAAGCCAGCTTGTAGAATGCCTGCTTGATGGCTGATACACTCTTCTTGTCGGTGCCGATATAGTTGAGATACTGCGCTGCATAGCTGTAGCGGATGTCGTCTTCATCACCAAACTCATAGCGGAAGGTGAGGTTGAAGAGGTCGTCCTGCGTGTTCTGCTTGTAGATGAGCGGCAGCTTCTTGCTGGTCTTGGTTACAGTGAGGTCTTTCTTGAAGTCGAGGAACTGAGGCTGGATGTCTGGAACCTTGGCATTCTTGATTTCCTTCACAAAGTCACTCTCATACTCGCGGTTGGCTGGGATAGGAGTGATGGCTGGCTTCTCTATCTTCTTCAGGGTAGTATCTTCGCCCATTCTCTTATAAACGCAGACGAAGTTATCGTCGCGCAGATACTTGTTGGCAAAGTCAACGATGTCCTGCTTGGTCAGCTTGCTCTGTCGGTCGAGCTTGCTGGCTACATCTTCCCATTTTTGGTCGTTGATGAAGGCATCCATCATGATGTTGGTGCGCTCCTCGTTGTCGTCCAGACTCTTGTAGTAGTTCAGCTTCTTGTTGGCGATGACCGATGGCAGCAGGTCGTTGTCGAACTCGCCGCGGCGCAGCTTCGCCATCTCATCCAGGAGCAGGGCACGAGCCTCTTCCAGCTTCTGGTCCTTGTTAGGAGTACCGGCTACGATGAAGGCTGAGTAATCGTGCAGACCATAGGTAAAGGCGCTGGCTGCAGCTATCTTCATCTGCTGCTCCAGGTCTACCTCCATCAATCCTGCCTTTCCGTTGGTCAGCATGTCGCTGATTACGTCGAGCACATCGTTTTCCTTGTCGTTGGCTCCCTTGAACTTCCAGGCAAGCATCACGTTTTCTGCATCCTTGCCCACCACGGCTGTATCCTTCACGGCTGTGAGGTCTGGCTGTGCGCTGAACTCAGGACGTGAGAGGTTGTCGCTCTTCTTCCATGAACCGAAGTACTTGTCAATGATAGCGATGGTCTGGTCTGGGTCGAAATCGCCCGACATGCAGATGGCCACATTGTTTGGCACATAGTAGCGGTGGAAATAGTTCTGGATATTGATGATGCTAGGATTCTTCAGGTGCTCCTGCTCGCCGATGGTGGTCTGGGTGCCGTAAGGGTGGGTAGGGGTAAGAAGTTTCCAGAGGGCAGCAAACTCCTTGGTGTTGTCGCTTGCCATGGAGATGTTCTTCTCCTCATACACAGCCTCCAGCTCGGTGTGGAAACCGCGGATTACCATGTTCTGGAATCGGTCACTCTGCACCTTCGCCCAGTTCTCTATCTCATTGTTCGGGATGTTCTCCACATAGCAGGTCACATCGTTTGAAGTAAAGGCATTGGTGCCCTGGCTTCCGATGCTTGCCATCAGTTTGTCGTACTCGTTAGGGATATTGTATCTGGCAGCCAGCTGCGAGATGGAGTCAATCTCGTGGTAAGCCTGCTTGCGCTGAGCCGGGTCGGTGAGCTTGCGGTAGCTCTCATATCTGCGGGTAATCTCGTCGAGATATGGCTTCTCCTTGGCATGGTCGGTGGTGCCGAATTTCTGGGTACCCTTGAACATCAGGTGCTCCAGATAGTGGGCAAGACCCGTGGTTTCGGCAGGATCGTTTCTAGAACCGGTCTTCACTGCAATGTTAGCCTGCAAGCGAGGCTTCTCCTTGTTCACCGACATATACACCTTCAATCCGTTGTCGAGGGTATAGATGCGGGTTTTCATGGCATCACCCGCTACGGTGGTGTAATGAAAGTCCTTGGCTGTGGCGTTGAGGCTTCCCATCAGGATAGCCGCCATCAATACATGTTTTAAAGTCATTTTTAATGATGAACTGTAAACTATAAACTATAAATTATTAATTATCAATTAATTCTCGTAATCCACTTCCTGGTTGAGGCTGTTCACGAAGTTTCTGAACACATCTTCTTCCACATCGCCCATGGCGTATTCCTTCTCGGCATCCTTCTTGATTTCTGCAATCCAGGAACGGCGTGCCTTGATGTAGTCTTCGTGGATGCGGTTGGCATCTTCCAGTGTGATTTCGCTGATGCCGTAATAGTCGCACACCATCTTGTAGGTCCATGCCCATTGATACTGGCGATAGTTGGCATCGATTTCCTCAAATCGCTCGATGAGCTGCTGGATGCTGTCGATGGTGCCATCCTGCAGGTCGTTTACGATGCGCTCTTCCTCGCTCACTGGCAGCAGGAGTCCTGAAAGGTCGTCCCAGTCGCCGATGCCGGTCTGGGTGGCTGGAGGGGTGATGGAAGGGTCGCGCTTGAGTACTCTCTTCAATACGGCACCCATGTAGATGCGCAGGGCGATGTCGTAGTACTTGATGCCCTTGTGCAGCGATGAGGCTGGGATGATGTACTCGTGATAGAGATACTGCGACACATTGTCGCCCGTCACCTCACGGAGACTTTCCAGAATCTTCTTGCCCTTCAGGATTTCGCCCACGGAGAAAGGAGAGAGCCAGTCGAAGTTCACGATGCTCTTGCGGTTTTCCTGTGCACGGAGGTCACGCTTTGGCCATTTCTTGATGTCACGGTACAGACCCACGGTGGTGATGTTTCTGCCTGGAATGAGGAACATCTTGTCGCCATCGGCTATCAGATAGGCAAATGGCAGGTTGCGGGTGTTAGGGTGGTGCATCAGCTTGCCGAAGCATACTGAGAACGAACCCAGGGTGGCTGGCATCAAGAGATAGGCGCCACTGGCTGTCTTCGAACCGCGCTCCAGGATGCCCCAGTGCATAGGACCCATCTTGTAGGCATGGTTGCTGAAGTTGGTGGCTGAACCAGCATTATAGAATGAGAACATGCCGCCGATGAGCAGACTGCTCTTATGATGCGATGCGGTGAATGGACCACAGAAGGCGGCACAAGCCTCGCCGTTGCTCATGTAGCTGTTGGCGAAGAAGATAGAGGTGGATGCCGTAAAACCATTGCTCAGCTGGCAAGCCTCGCCCACGTAGCAATCCTGTATCTTCACGCTGTTGATAACCGAAGCGCCCTCGGCGATGATTGAGTTCTCGGCAATGACGCCGGTGCCTACATATACGTTGCCATGGGCAGAACCGAGCAGCGTACAGTCGCTGAGACGTGCTGCACCGTTCACTTCGCAGAAGTCGTTGATGATGCAGTTGGTTATCTCCTTGGTATTGACAATCTTCACGTTGTTGCCTATCTGACCTCTTTCCGGCATCTTGTTGTCGATATCGGTCTTGATGAGCTGGCGAATCTTCTCCTTCAGATCCTTGTCAGAGAAATGCTTCACCATGAAGGCAGCAAGCTGACTGTTCAGGTCGCTGAACAGAATCACGTTGCCTTCGCCCACCTCGTTGAGCACGCTCACCAGGTTTCCCTCGCCATAGGTGGCACCCTCGGTGGTCTCCATGGTCGAGATGTTCGAGATGTAGCAGTCGTCACCGATGGTATAGTTGTTGATGAAATTGCCCACGTTTTCGATGAGGCAATCATCTCCGATGGTCACGTTGCGAAGGGTGGCATTGTTGATGCCAGCATGCTTCACGAATCCTTGGCTCACCTCCACATTCTTGTTGAAGGCACCGATATTTACCTCGCCATAGAGCATCACGCGGTGCATGAAGTTTGGCTTGAAATCTTCTGCAACATTAACGGATGTCCAGTCTTCTGCCCAACAGTCGTTGCTCTTGAGCACCTCGATTTCCTCGGAGGTCAGAGGTCTGTAGTCATTCATTGTTGATACGTTTTTGGGTGAATGTTTATTCGTAATCCTGGTACAGGAAGTCGTTGTATGGGTACTTCTGTACGTGGAGCTCTCTTACTTTCTTGTATAGCACTTCGCGGAACTCGTCGATGTTCTCCTTGTTCTTTGCCGAGATGAAGAGACAGTCGTCGTTGAGTTTCGCCATCCATGTCTTCTTCAGGTCTTCCAGCGGAATGTTTTCCTTTTCCATCGGGGTCAGGTCGTCCTCTTCCTTCTCCACCCATGAGTAGTTATCTATCTTGTTGAAGATAATCATCGATGGCTTGTCGGCGCATTCCAGTTCCTCCAGTGTCTTCTCTACCACCTGAATCTGTTCCTCGAAGTCGGGGTGCGAGATGTCAACCACGTGCAGCAGCAGGTCTGCCTCTCGGGTCTCATCCAGTGTACTCTTGAAGGAATCCACCAGGTCGGTAGGCAATTTGCGGATGAATCCCACGGTGTCGGCAAGGAGGAATGGCAGGTTGTCTACCACCACCTTTCTCACGGTGGTATCGAGTGTGGCAAAGAGCTTGTTCTCTGCAAACACCTCGCTCTTGCTGAGCAGGTTCATGATGGTGGATTTTCCCACGTTGGTATATCCCACCAGCGCCACACGGATCATTCTTCCGCGGTTCTTTCGCTGGGTAGTCTTCTGCTTGTCGATTTCGGCGAGTCGTTCCTTGAGCAGACTCATTCTGCCGAGGATGATACGGCGGTCCATCTCAAGCTGGGTCTCACCTGGTCCACGCAAACCTACGGAACCCTTTCCGCCACCGGAGCCTGAACCACCACCCTGACGCTCCAGGTGGGTCCAGAGTCGCTGCAGGCGTGGAAGCATGTAGCGATACTGTGCCAGCTCTACCTGGGTCTTGGCAGCTGCGGTCTGGGCACGCATGGCGAAAATATCGAGAATCAGGGAAGTACGGTCGAGAATCTTCACCTGCAGTTCCTGCTCGATGTTTCTGATCTGCTTGGCCGAAAGTTCATCATCGAAGATCACCATACCTATTTCTCTGTCTTCTTCTTCCTCGTCCTTGATATATTGTCTTATTTCCTCCAGCTTACCCTTTCCCACGTAGGTGGTCTGGTTAGGAGCCACCACCTTCTGCGTGAATCGCTTCACGGTGACGGCACCTGCGGTATCGGCAAGAAACTCCAACTCGTCGAGATATTCCTTGGTCTTGGCCTCGTCCTGTGTCTTGGTGATAAGACCCACGAGCACAGCGGTTTCCGCCTTGACCTCTGATATAACAAATTCTTTCATTCTTTCAATTCAATATTTACTAAGTTGCAAAGGTAATAAAAAAACTCTATCCTATATATAAATAAGGTGTAAAATTATGTTTTTTTTATGTTTTCCGGGTCACCAATGCCTGTTTCAAGTGTAGATAATGCAGGTAAAGATTGCTGGGATTTCCTGTTTTTGAGCGTCAAAACTTGCAAACGTTTACGTTATTTTTTGAATGAAAAGTATTATTTTATTTGATTTATATCAATATTTGTCGTACTTTTGCAAGCGGAATTAGAAAACTGATTTTCAAAACGCAAATCATAACTACATAAAAAACACAAACTGCTGAAACATTCAAAAACTTCAAAAGCCTCGACGGGAGTCGGGGCTTTTAAATTGATAGCCCTTTTTCGGGGTTCATTTTCCCTGATTTTGTACCTTTTTGCGCTAATTTGAAGGATTTTGCTTATATTTGAACGAATAATATCCCTTTTATTCCGCAAAAAACATTAATTTTGCAGTGTAGAATGAACAACCTATTATAATAAACAAATAAAATGAAGCAAAAAAGTGTTTTGAGTGGTATTTTGTTGCTCTTTGCAGTCTGCGCTCAGGCAAACAACTATACCGTGACTTCTCCTGATGGCAAACTCGCCGTGAATGTGGAGTGTAAGGAAGGCAAGGCTTTCTATACAGTGGATTACAATGGCAAGCAGATGCTCGGCGCTTCGGCTCTGGGATTGGTAGCCAACTATGGCGACTTCTCGCAGAACCTGAAGATGGGTGCCCTCAAGAGTGAGAAGAAGCATCTGGCTTACAAGATGACCCGTATCAAGAAAGAGAAAATTGAGAAAGATGCCTATGAGGCTACTATCGGATTCATCAATAGCAAGAAGGATTCCATGACACTCCGTCTGCATGTTTCCAACAACGACATCGCCTACAAGTATGAGATGATTCGTCCTAAGAAGGACAATCCTAAGTCGGTGATTATCTATAATGAGGTGAGCGGTTTCAACTTCCCTGAGCAGACCACCACTTTCCTCTGTCCTCAGATTACTCCGATGACCGGTTGGGAGCGCACCAAGCCTTCTTACGAAGAGGAATACACTCCGGATGCTCCGATGAACGTGAAGTCGCAGTTTGGTGTGGGCTATACCTTCCCTTGCCTCTTCAAGGTAGGCAACGACGGTTGGGTACTGGTCAGCGAGACGGGTGTTTCAAGCGCTTATCCAGGCTGCCGTCTTTCTGATTACGAGCCAGGCAAGGGCTATACTGTGGCTTTCCCTCAGAAGGGCGAGAACAATGGCATCGGTTCCGAATATGCCGGCATCCCATTGCCGGGAGAAACTCCTTGGCGCACCATCACCGTGGGTTCTTCGCTGGCTCCTGTCGTAGAGACCACCATCCCTTACGATGTAGTTAAGCCATTGTATGAGGCAAGTCAGACTTACAAGCCATCGCGCTATACCTGGAGCTGGCTCATCTGGCAGGACAATTCCATTAACTATGACGACCAGGTGAAGATGGTGGATGTTGCTGCTGCCCAGGGTTACGAAGCCATCTTGGTGGATAACTGGTGGGACAAGCAGATTGGCAGAAAGCGCATCGAAGAGTTGAGCAAGTATGCCAAGAGCAAGAAGGTAAGCCTGATGCTCTGGTACAATTCCAACGGTTTCGAGAATGATGCTCCTCAGACTCCTCGTCAGATTATGAACAATTCCATCGCCCGCAAGAAGGAGATGGCTTGGATGAAGAAGATAGGCGTGGTAGGCATCAAGGTGGATTTCTTCGGTGGCGACAAGCAGGAGACGATGAAGCTCTATGAGGATATCCTCAGCGATGCCAACGATTATGGCTTGGAGGTCATCTTCCATGGTTGCACCATGCCTCGTGGCTGGGAGCGTATGTATCCTAACTATGTATCGAGCGAGGCTGCCCTGGCTTCTGAGAACGTATATTTCACGGATTATCATGCCAAGAAGGAGGCCTTCGAGATGACGATGCATCCGTTCTCAAGAAATGCCGTAGCCAGCTTCGACTGGGGTGGTGTGATGATGAACAAGTATTTCTCCAAGGATAACAAGAGTCGCCACCAGCGTTATACCAGCGATGTGTTCGAGATGGCTACTGCCATCACCAACCAGAGCAGCGTAAACTGCATCTGTCTCTATCCTAACAATTTGCAGGATGTACCACAGTGGGAGTTAGATTGGCTCAAGAATGTACCAACTGCATGGGAGGATACCAAGTTTATTGCCGGTTATCCTACCAAGTATGCGGTGGTGGCCCGCAAGTCGAGCGTAGAGAACGGTTCTGGTGCAGCGCTTACAGCTGGCAGATGGTTTGTGGGCGGTTTGAATGCTACAGACAAGCCTCTGGCTCTAACCTTGGATTTGCCGATGTTTGCGGGTAAGACCGTTACTTATATCACTGACCAGCCAAAGAAGAAGGGCGAGAAGTTCTTCACTTCTGTCAAGAAGACTTTGAAGGTTGGAAAGGATGGTAAGGCAAAGGTGGTAATTCAGCCTAATGGCGGTATCATCATCGAATAATCTTCAAGTTTTAAGGGCATCGATTGCCTACGTGATAGTTTTATAGGCATCGATTGCTCACGTAAAAAAGTTTTTTCTCGAAAAAAGTATCAAAGTCTCATTTTTGCTTGAAAAATGGGGTGTAAATACTTGATATATAAGAAAATAATAAAAATGAGACTTCTCGGATTTTGAGCCAAGAAGTCTCATTGAAGTCTCATAGGCTTTTTTAACCCTATTTCTCCTGTAGATGTTCTATGGTTATGTCAATATAATCAGGATAAGTCACGGTAATGTGTCTACTTTTTCAGTTCATCAGTTGGTCTCTTTATGCCCTCCGGTTGGTCTGCTTGTGCCCGTTACACGGGCACAAGCAGACCAACACGTGGGCATCGGAAGACCGTGTGCTGGGCAGCTATTGCCCATAGCGTGGGCAACGAGTGCCCAAATATCGGACTCGTTTTTGGGCAATATTCTTTAGGGTCTTTGCGCTGTTTAAACTATCTTTTTGCGATGTTTAAACTGCTTTTTCTCGTGTATCGTGCTGTCTTTAATGATACTTCTATAGCATTTCATGATACTTCCATGATACTTCTTTCTGCTTTTTACGAGAAGTCTCATTGATTGTAAATATCGATGTATAAGTAATATAATATGGATTTTCCAGCGAAAAATGAGACTATGATACTTTTTTGTAGAAAAAACTTTTATGTGCGCGTAATCGGAAAGATGCTATTTCTTTGTTTGTATTCTAACCAGGAGGTGAAGATTAGTATGGAGAAGCTTCGAATTGAGAGTGTGATGTGAACCCTAGGCTCCAAGACTTTTGTATATACAGCGTGTTATAAAGGTAAATGAAATGAATATCAAGGTTTTAGATATAGGTTTTTAGTATTGAAAAACTAGTTTTTTGAGACCCTGCCTTCACATCACAACCTTGCCTTCACACAAACGTGGCAACTTTTTTTAGATTTTTTTTTTGCGAATCTTCGCGAATCTTCGCGAAAGTTCAGAGTGAGCCGAAAAAATGCCGTAACTTTGCAGCGCAATTCTGGAGGACAAAAAACTGGGTGAAAACTTGGTGCTTTCGGATTTTCTTTGTAATTTAGCGGCGTAAAACGTAAAGTAGATAAAATTATGGCAGAAATAGTGAATAAATATCCTGTAGGCATACAGACTTTCGAAATGATTCGAGAGGAAGGTTACCTCTACGTGGATAAGACGAAATACATCGTGGATTTCAGAAAGAAAGGCATGAGGAATATCTTTCTGAGTCGCCCTCGGCGATTCGGAAAGTCGCTTTTTGCCTCTACTTTGCAAGCCTATTTCGAGGGTAGAAAGGAACTCTTCGAAGGACTTGCCATCGCTGATTACGAGAAGGATTGGGTGAAGTACCCAGTGCTTCATTTCGATATGAGCGGTGCTAAGCATGTTGACGGTGAGGGCTTGAAGCATTATCTCGACTTGCAGCTGAAGCCATTTGAGGAACTTTATGGCAGTGATGAGGATGAATTATACCCCAACGACCGACTGGATGGACTCGTAAAACGTGCTCACAAGCAGACTGGCAGGAAGGTGGTGGTTATCATCGACGAATATGATGCCCCTCTGCTCGATGTGGTACATGAGAAGGAAAACCTGGCAGAACTTCGTCTCATCATGCAGAACTTCTACAGTCCGCTGAAGAAACTGGGTCCTCATTTGGAATTTCTCTTTATCACGGGCATTACCAAGTTCTCGCAGCTCAGTATCTTCAGCGAGTTGAACAATCTCGACAACATCAGCATGTTTGACCAGTACTCCGCCATCTGTGGAATCAGCAAGGCCGAGCTTACCGCAGCGATGAAGCCAGATGTTGAGGCTCTGGGTAAGGCGTTAGGAGTATCTTACGAGGAGTGTCTGGAGGAATTGCGCCAATATTATGACGGTTACCATTTCAGCGAACATTCGGAGGATGTGTTTAATCCGTTCAGTCTGATAAGGGCATTGTCTGGTCAGAAGATTGGTGCCTACTGGTTTGGTTCCGGTACGCCAAGCTATCTCATCAAGGGTTTGCAGAAATATCATGTCAACGTGACTGATATCGAGCAGAAGAGCGTGAGCGTGGATGATTTCGATGTGTCGCCCGAGCAGATGACTTCAGCCCTGCCTCTGCTTTATCAGAGTGGTTATCTCACTATCAAGCAGTACAAGCCATTCACCAAGAGTTATAGGCTGGGGTATCCTAACCAGGAGGTGAAGATTGGGATGCTGAAGAGTCTGGCACCCAATTATCTTTCGCCAGTATCGGTAGATAACAACGGACTGGTGAATGAGTTTGTGGAGTTGGTTTATGATGGGGATATTGAACAGGCAATGGTTCGTTTAAAGGCATATCTCTCTAGTATATCGAATCGTTTAAGTAACAAGAATGAACGTGATTTTCAGACTGTTTTCTATCTGATATTCAATCTGATGGGTGCACTTATCAAGGTGGAAGAGGATAGTGCCATAGGCAGGGCTGATGCCGTACTCCATCTTCCTACAGCCATCTATGTGTTCGAATTGAAATATGATGGTTCTGCCGAGGAGGCCTTGAAGCAGATAGATGACAAGGGTTATCTCATTCCATATTCAGCCGATGGCAAGCGATTGTACAAGGTTGGTGTGAATTACGATAGTACCCAGCGTACTATCAGCGACTGGATTATTAAGGAAGGGTGAATTTGTCGGAGAGTCGTACCAAGTAATGTGACCATGAAAGGGTAAACTTTGGGTCAATGGTGTTGGCCAAGTTCAATTGGGTCTGCGATGTAGACCCAATCTTAGGAGAATAAACATCTGTTGTTGCACCCGCTAGGCGTCCCGGCGGATTTGAAATCCGCCGTAAAAAATGTTCGACCTATTAAACCCCGGGGATTTGTAATCCCCCAACAGCAACAAAAGGAAAAACATACTCCTTTGCTGCGGATTCCAAATCCGCAGAGCCTTAATAGGTTAGGACATTTTTTAACACCGGATTCCAAATCCGGCGGGACGCCTAGCGGACTTGCGTTCTTTGAGATTTGCTATTCGCATTAATATTTGGTAATGATTCCACGAAAGGGTAAACTTTGGAATTTCATATGCATTGCACACGATTTCTTCTTTTGTAGATTTCGTATGCGTTGCACACGAATTTGTAATCTTTAAGTTTTTCACCAAAGGCTGCTGCTATGTGGGCTAAAATGGCAAATCGTAGTTTGGCATTTCTTCTCCGAGTATGAATCCTGGAAGCATGCCTTCCTGCTGTTCCATTTTCTCCATCACCTCTATGTCTTTGATGCGATGCCGATAATTGTGGAGTATCGCCATTGACTCCAGCTCCTCTCTTCTAGCCTTGCTCAGTTTCAGATACTTCTTTTCCTGGTCGATGCCCAGGAAACGACGTCCCAGCAGATTGGCAGCGATGCCGGTGGTACTGCTGCCGGCGAATGGGTCGAGAATCCAGGCTCCCGGTTTGGTGGAAGCCAGGATGATGCGGACAAGGAGGGCTAGCGGCTTCTGCGTAGGATGCTTGCCCTGCGATTTCTCCCATCTTGCGATGGCTGGCAGCCGCCATACATCCGTCATCTGCTTGTCTTCGTTCAGCCTTTTCATCAACTGGTAGTTGTAATAATGCGGCACCTTCTTCTCCTTCCTTGCCCAGATAATGAACTCGGTGGAGTAGGTGAAGTATCGGCACGAAATATTAGGCGGCGGATTCGTCTTTGCCCACGTAATGACATTTAGGATTTTAAATCCCAGTTGCGTCAGCTTGTTTGCCACAGAGAAAATGTTGTGATAGGTTCCCGAAATCCAGATGGTACCATCTTCCTTCAGATGGTTGCGGCAAGCCGAAATCCACTCCTCGTTGAATTGGTCGATATGTTCCGGCGAACCGCCCTTATCCCATTCTCCCTTGTCCACGCACACCACCTTTCCGCTCTGCACGCTGATACCTCCATTGGATAGGAAGTAAGGAGGATCGGCGAAGATCATGTCGAACTTGAAATCAAATTCGCCCATCAGCCGGATACAGTCTCCGTGGAGGAGAGTGAAATCACGATTAGTTGATTTATAATAAGACTTAATCATCCAAAATTGAATAAATTTAACTGTTTTCTAAAGATTTTGCCGCTATCTGTTTTATGAAGTCTTGTAAAGTTGCTAAATTATAAACGTGAGGGATTTCCTCATAGGCTTCATGCAGCTGTTCTTTAGCCTTTTCCCATCCAGGTCCGTCTGTTACCCAAACAAACTCATAGCCAGGAACAGAGTTGATTTTTTTTGCTATATTCATATAAGAACGATGAATCTCTGTTACTTTTGAACCATTAGAACCATAATAGTTTACTTCTATTAAGTATTCTTTTTCTGCATTTTTTATAACAAAATCAAATCTTTTGCGATCATTGCCTAAAGCTTTCTTTATGGAAGGAATATTTCTAGAAACTACTTCTTGTTCGTAGATAATTCCTGCCTCGTCAAACTGACGAGCAATGTCTTTAGCCATTATATCCCCTATTCTGTTTTTTCTTGAATGGGTATCCAAGCCTACTTCTACCCCAAAAACATAGTCAACTAGGTTTGTTACATGCTTATCTTGCAATACTTCTAAAAGACCGGATTCATTTAGAAACTCCATAATCTGATCTACGCTACTAAAATAGTCATATACCAGCATTTTCTTGCCATCAGTATTCCAAGCACTCTTTTTTTGTTCTTTTCTAACAGCTAAAAGAATTCCCATAACCGAAAATGCCTTTGGGTTTTCATCCCAAATTTCCTGAACAGCTTTGCGCATGTTAATTTTTCCAACTAAATGATTTAGCTGGCAGAGTTTTACCATTAGTGTTCCTTTACTAATGTTTGATTCCACTTTTTTGAAATCTGTGTAGTAATCTAATCCTATCTTCAGTTCAGACAAACTTTCGAAGAATTCAGAAAATGATTTATTTGTAGTCATATTGAATATTTTAAAAGTTTATTCAGATATCTATACATTAGTAATAATGTAGAATCTGTTGCTATTTTATTCTTTCTATAAATTGATTTATAGAAGTTAGATTATATACCCCTGGTATTATATTGAATGCCTCCTGCAACTTGTTCTTTGCAGACTTCCAACCTTTACCATCAGTAATCCATATAAACTCGAAACCTGGCACAGAATTGATTTTGGGAGAAATGTCAGAATAGGAGCGTGCTACTTCATTAAGCTTTGAACCGCCACCACTATAGAAATTAACTTCCATAAGATACACCTTGGATGGGGTTTCTATAACGAAATCGAAACGCTTCTCGTCATCCCCCAGAACCGAGGTGATTTCTGGCCACTCACTAGAATAAACTTCACTGCGATGTCCAATACCAGCTTCTGCTAGGATATTGTGTACGGTTGCTTCCATAATCTTGCCACTTCTGTTTTTGCGAGCGTTGGTATCGAGACCTGTTTCTATACCAAAAACATAATCTACCAAGTCTTTCACCTTTCTTGATGTGAAGATTTCTGCCAGTCCCGTTCCTTCAAGAAACTCCATCACGCCATCTACAGAGTTAAACAAGTTCTCTATAGGGAGGCAGTTTCCTATAGAGTCGATAAACTTCTTCTTATCCTTTTTTCTCACTGCGATGAGAATATCCATAACAGAAAAAGCAGTCTTGTCTCTATTCCAAATAGTCTCTACTGATTTGCGTAAATCAGTAGAACCTATCATACTGTTGAGGATACACAAGCTTAGCTTGATTTCCTCAACGTTATCATTTATCTTATCGAAGTCACAGAAGAAATCCAAAGTTTGATTTGTCTCCTTTAATTGTGACATAAAGAGTTTAAACTCCTCCTCGGTATGTGCACTCATAATTGTTATTGTTTATAAGTTATATGTTAATGTTGTCTGTCTTCTGCTGCAAAAGCAGCACCAATGAATCCATTGTTATTAATATCCTCATAATTTCTGACAAGAATTTCCGTTAATCTTCCACGCTTGCTGGCAATGGCGTTGACGCTGCGTTTTGCCCAAACACGTTCTATGTGATATTCTGCGTACAGATCATCAAAGAATCTGTCTTTACCATCTTTACCCAAGCAATCAGAATTGCTCAACATAAATGAATAGCCCGCATTGCTCACTGTATCACAGAATTCTTTAAGTCTAATTTGAGCATCATCGTTGAATGGCTGTTTAGTATAGTCATTAAAGCTAGATGTATTACTCAAAGGTCTGTATGGAGGGTCAAAGTAGAATAGGGTACGACCTTCTGCTCTGTCAAACACATCATGGTAGTCTCCTGTCATGATCTGTACATGCTGTAACACTCTGCTATCTTCCAGAATTGTATCTTCATCGCAAATAGTTGGGGTACCATTTTTACCAAAGGGAACATTGAATACTCCCTTTTTGTTCTCTCTGTATAGACCATTGAAGCAGGTTCTATTGAGAAAGATGAACAAGGTACACATTTCCAATCTATCTAATTCTCCATTAAAAGCCTTTCTTTTTTCCATAAAGAATTCCTTTTTGGTCTCCTCGTCCGGCAGCTGATAATACTCTTCTTGTATTTTTCGCAAAGAATCTATCAATTGATGCGGAAAATCCCTAATAATCTCATAACATGCTGTCAATTTCGGATTTATGTCGTTGATGACTGCATTTGTGATGTTTCTGTGTTTCTGTAACATATAGAAGAGCATGGCTCCTCCACCTACGAAAGGCTCGATATAAGTTACATTCTCCCAATTATCAAAGTCAGCTGGAAGTTGAGCTTCTAGTTGTTCGATGAGTTGCCCCTTACCGCCAACCCACTTGATGAATGGTTTTGCTTTACTCATATTTACTTTGTTTTTTATATTGTTTATTAAGAGTGACTTTATTGTCTTTTTTAGTATTATCATGGATAAACAGTTACCTGAGAGTAATTGAATAAGCATATAACGCTATACTCTTCTTTTAAAGTACAAAGTAACGAAAAAAAAAGTAGAAACGAGCAATTAGATCAATATTTTACTTTTTTGATCAAAAAAGATCAATTAAATATTATAAATGTTAAACGACAACGAAAAAGATCACTTTTTTATTAATTTTGCAGCGTGATTTAAAAGTAACGATAGATGAGTCAGGGTTTTACGAATGCCTGAAATCCGTCATATTATTCATTTAAAGACTTAAGAAATATGGATTTTTTCGATTTACTATTTGGTGGCGGTCAAGCCATACAGGGGATATTCCGATTGGGATTTATCCCTAAAGAAGAAGACTTTAGAGAGTTTTCTGGTGAAGAATATCAAAAGTTCAAGGAGAAAGAGTGTGATATTTGTGGCAAGATGTACACATTCAAGTCTGGGCTGCCAATCGCTGAACATGATGTTTATGTCTTCAGCGAGGAGGAGAAAGGTATCATGCTGAAAGGTGTGGAGATAATAGACAGTCTCTGCGAAGAGAAGACCTTCATCTCGGATGATGCGAAACTTCGATTTGTTGCCACCGTGTTGCCAGGTGTATTCTCTGAGGGGACGAAATATGCTTGCAATGAAGAATAACCTGCGAATAGTTTCTTAACTACAGAACTTTCGTATGTGATTCTGAAGGTGGGTAAAGTCTGCTAAAACTAGCCCAGGGCTGTGCCCTGGGTATAAAACTTTATGCTCTAACTCTTTGTAAGAGACGGATTTAAAAGCTAAAGATGTGTAATACAGAGATGTACGGATTGTAATATCAGATATAAAAAACGTTTAAATTTTTGGATGTTTCAATAAAAAAGCTTATCTTTGTGGTCAATATCGTAAAAGTAAATAAATTTAATTTATTGTTAATTATGGATAAGATAATAAATTCAACACTCATCATAGGAAATGGTTTTGATTTAAATATGGGTAAACATACCAGTTATGCAGAATTTTTCAAGAAGCTGAAAGATGAAGGCTTTTGGAAAAAATATTCTGGTAATTCTCTTTTAAATTTTATAGAAGAAAAGGGGAGTAAAGAAAATTGGTATGATTTTGAGGATATAATTCTACATTATACCTTTGAAAGTGACAACGGCAAGAAATTAAAAGAATTGGAAGTTTTAAATACAATGGATGATAAATTTACAAATGGCGTTGTTTCAGAAGTAAAAGAAGGGGTAGAACTTCTTAAAGAGGAGTTAGTGAAGTTTCTAACAGATGCTAGACCTGACTATAATTACTTTTCACCGGCTTATCGAATTTTTGCTGCAATTCTTGGTGCTTATGGTAAAAATGTTGATGAATTGCTCGCATCCTTGTTAGAAAGAAAAATTGCGAAGGATATATGGAATTTTCCTAATAATAAAATTATTTCGTTTAATTATTTGGATGACCCGTCTAGTTTTAGTATATATTTGCAATTTTTTATCCGTAATATTAAGAGTCCGTGTACTCCTCCTATAGGAATAAAGGCTGATGACTTGGCAAATTTGTTCGTATTTTTACATAATTCTTTGGATTTTAGAAATAGGTCAAATCTCCATCCAGGCATTGTATTTGGTACTAATGACGATGAGAGAATGCCTAAAGCTTTATACTTTCTTCGAAAATCTTCTCAGCTTGGCTATGATGTAAAAACGAGTTTTGCCGAAACTCTTAATCAGTCAAAACGAATCGTTATATTTGGGCTAAGTTTAGTTGGTATGGATTATGATTATTTTAAAGAATTCTTCGAGACGAATCTTGATTTTGATACCGAAGTTGTTATTGTAAATAGAAAAAATAATTTAGCTAAGATTCGTGATATCCTTCAGAAACGAGGATGTAAGCAACGAATTTATTATTTGGATATTGATGAAGAAAAGGTTGATGTTGATAATATTGTAACTAATTTGAACAATGAAAAATGTTTTAGTGATTTTAGTGGGTTGTGTAAAACCATAGCTAATGAATCTGTTGGTTCAGAACAGCGAAACATTGTAGAGGTGAAAAATGTTTTCGAAATTAAACTAAATTGATTTGGTATATGAAAAATAAATTTAAAACTTATGTTGCAGCCACTCGTTATGTAACTCCCTGATTTCCAATATCTGGATTTTTTGAAGTCTGATTTGGGTGTAGCATGGATTTTCTTTTCCCGAGCGGTTTGGGGTTAATGTAGAGCAAATCATATATGGCGGAGAGTTTACTCTCTGCCTCTGTGCTCTGTCTTATACTAATGACCTGTCCATCTACGGTCTCAACTTTTGCAGTAACCACAACCTGTGTGCTGGCAATGCGCATGATTTCATCCCATCTCACATTCTTTGTCTATCTAAATAGAACTTTTTCATTAAAAACGAATGATATATTGAATATTTTTTTGTATCTTTGCATCCATTAGGAAGATATGTACTGGCAGAGATAAACTTACAGACACATAACTTGTTGGACAACTTCACAAATATCCAGCAGGTATTTCTAAGTGGAACAAGCATTAAAGAATTGCATTATGACAGAAGATACTTTTAAAGACCTGTGTCTTTGTGGCGAGACCACGAAAGTACAGTTTAAGGAATCGTTTACTTCTCAGAAGGAAATAGCAAAGGAAATGATTGCCTTTGCCAATACCAAAGGTGGAGTAATCCTCTTTGGTGTGGAAGACAAATGCGGCAAGCTTGTAGGTTTGTCGTATGATGAGATTCAAGTAATCAGTCGTGAACTTGGCAATGCTGCCAATGAGCAAGTGCGCCCAACCATGCATTACAGAGAACTCGGAGATTCTTGCCCTGTTTCAAGATTCAGGTAGCTATCAGCCAGATGCCGCAGGTGTGAACGGTACGACGTTTAATGATCTTGACCGCTACGCCATTGACGAATACCTTCAGAAGGTTTATGCCACGACATTAGACGGATTTGGAGGTAAGGCAGAGCAGGTGTTAAAGAATATACATATTCTAAACCATCATGGTGTACCGACGCTTGCCGGATACCTGTTCTTTGGTAAACATCCAGAGTACAATTGTCCAACTTGCATGGTAAAAGCCGTATCGTTTTTCGGAAATGATCTTGCAGGTACACAATATCGTGACTCCAAAGAAATATTGGGCAATATGCCACAGCTTTACGATAAGAGTATGGCTTTTCTTAAAGCTAATCTGCACAATGTACAGGAAGAGGGTGCTTCATTCAATACGTTAGGCAAGCTGGAGATAGCGGAAGAAGTTCTGGAAGAAGTTGTTCAGAATGCACTTGTGCATCGTGATCTGCTTCGTCCTGCTCCCATCCGCCTTTTCGTCTTTGACGACAGAGTGGAGGTTATCAGTCCTGGAGCTTTGGCTGGAGGACTAACAGAAGAGGATATACGCAATGGTAAGACCTACCAGCGTAATCCATATATGGCCACCTTTGCCACCAATGCCTTATATTATAAAGGTATAGGTTCGGGCATCGTGCGTATTCTTGCTGAGTATCCGGAGATACAGCTAGAGAATGATGTCAGTGCTAAAGAGTTTAAGGTGATTATTGAGAGGACTATCCAAAAGAGCGATGTTACTACCCAAAAGGAGGCTTTAAAGGATAGCGATACTATCCAAAAGAGCGATTCTACTACCCAAAAGAGTGAATCTGCTACCCAAAAGGGGCAATTTGAAGATATAGGTACTACCCAAAAAAGCGAAATCGCTACCCAAAAGAATTTGGATACTACCCAAAAGGAAGTATTGGAATATTTTAAAGGCAATCCTAAGGCAACCAGAGTAGATGCTGCTAATGCTCTAGGTAATATTACGGAGGATGGTGTAAAATTCATTATAGCAAAATTGCAGAAGAAAGGCTTGCTGAAACGTGTTGGCGGAAGAAAACACGGAGAGTGGCAGGTTTTATAAATAAAAAAAAGGTTCCTTCAGGGATGTTACTCCTCGAAGGAACCTTTCTTTTTATTGTGTGAATTGTATGTTCTTGAACTCAATCTTGTTTACAGATTCTTGAACTCGATGCCGTTTGCCTCTGAGTAGTCGATGGTAATTGGCTTCTCGCGACTTACTTCCTCGGCAAGAATCTTCTTGCTCAAATCGTTCAGAACGTAATCCTGGATGGCACGCTTTACTGGGCGGGCACCAAACTCTGGGTCGTAACCTACCTCGGCAAGATAACCGATGGCGGCTGGAGTCCAGCGGAGATCGAAGCCCTGAGGCTCCAACATCTTCTTGGCTCTGTTCATCTGCAACTCCACAACCTTGGCAATCTGATCCTTGGTCAATGGCTGGAAGGTGATGATGTCGTCGATACGGTTCAGGAACTCCGGACGGAAGGTCTTCTTCAACATCTCACGGCTCGCATTGGAAGTCATGATGATGATGGTGTTCTTGAAGTTCACTACACGACCCTTGTTATCTGTCAGTCGGCCATCGTCCAATACCTGAAGCAGAGTGTTGAAGACATCTGGATGAGCCTTCTCAATCTCATCGAAGAGAACCACACTGTATGGCTTGCGGCGAACAGCCTCGGTCAACTGACCACCCTCATCGTATCCTACATACCCCGGAGGCGCTCCAATCAAACGGGTGACACTGAACTTTTCCTGATACTCACTCATATCAATTCGCGTCATCATCGACTCGTCGTTGAAGAGATACTCTGCAAGTGCCTTGGCAAGCTCGGTCTTACCTACACCGGTGGTACCGAGGAAGATGAAGCTGGCGATAGGACGCTTTGGATCCTGCAAACCGGCACGGCTGCGGCGTACGGCATCACTTACGGCAGTGATTGCCTCGTCCTGACCGATGACTCTCTTGTGGAGTTCCTCCTCCAGATGGAGCAGTTTCTCACGTTCGCTCTGCATCATTCGGCTCACTGGTATTCCGGTCCAGCGGCTTACTACCTCTGCAATATCATCGGCTGTCACCTCTTCGCGAATCATAGCTTCTCCGCCCTGGGTGCTCTTCAGCTGCTCCTGAATCTTCTTGATATCTTCTTCAAGGGCTACCAGCTTAGAGTAGCGAATCTCGGCTACACGTTCGTAATTGC
>ERZ1023674.132-NODE-132-length-21303-cov-71.086785_pt1 | contig 21303 bp, 10 predicted proteins | sample MGYA00380343_ERZ1023674 | MGnify/ENA primary metagenome ERZ1023674 (study PRJEB33179, sample SAMN07448985) | human gut metagenome | biome: Human-gut; feature: Human associated habitat; material: Faeces | host: Homo sapiens | place: India: Bhopal | collected...
GTTCTCCTTGGATTCTTCGGAGAAATAATGTTCCTGGATGTGATAATTTGTTAAGTAAATAAAATAAAATTGAGGGGTTGCTTGATGTAAGTCAAGTAACCCCTTGTTTTGTATGTGTGGGTACACAACTGGTGGATAAGCACGTAATATCCTTAAAAATCTACCGTTTATACGTTTTGTCCACCTATAAAACCCATTTGTCCACCCAATATAATCCGATTAATTGTACTTTTGCCACTGAAAAAGGATTTAAGAATTTTAAATAACCTATTTGAATAGTAAACAAACAACCTAAAGGCGTTAAGTTATGAAGTTAAGAAAAACTTTACTTTCGTTTGCTTGTGCTATCATGGTGGCATTAAGTTTCACTGCTTGTGGTGATGATTGGGGCCGACAGGATGATCCTGCTGGCGGACAGATTTACCCATCTAAGACAACAGTGGCAACTTATGACTTTGAGTATTCAGAAGAGAAACCTGAGTATTCAGACATGATAAGTCACGATGAGTCATGTGAGGTGACCAATGATGAGACCCTCGCAAGTAATGTATTGCACATCAATGGTAAGGGTGGTGCCAAGATTGCCAATCCTTTCAATGGTGTGAAGTTGCAAAATGGTGCTGCCATCACTTTCGCTGTAAAGATTGATGCAGCCGTAGCTGAGGACGGAACAGTCGCAGATGTTGACTTGACCCGACCTCTTATCTCATTTGGTTCAGATGAGAAGGATGCTGCTGGTAATGATATCAGTGCGCACTTCTATATCACTGCCAATGGTCAGGTGGTTTACAACAAGCCTACCCAGTTGCAGAGTTTGAACCTGAATGAGAATGATCCTGCTTCTGTGAAGACAGGTATTCTCTCTCCTAATGAGTGGCATTTCGTAGCCCTTCAGCTTTCTACTGAAGGTTACCAGCTCTACGTAGATGGCAAGAAGAGCCTTTCCGGTTATCAGACATCATCAAGTGCTACCTCTTTCAAGTACAAGACTTTGGTTGATTCCATCAACTCTTTACCTTATTTATATATAGGTGGAGACAGCAAGTTGACAGCCGAAGAGACCAATACCGTTTCCATCGACAATGTTACCCTGATCCGTAACATGATGGAAGAGAAGGATTGGAACAAGACCATTGGTGGTAATGGTGGCGGTGATGAAGCTTTCAAGAATGTAGAGTTTGTGAAGGAGGATGGTACTCCTACTACCGAAATCGGTACTTCTGATTGCTCTGCTGCTTGGTGGACTAGCTTCTCAGACTACTATCGTATTCCTGCAAATGGTTCTATCCACTTGAAGTTTACCAACCATACATCAGGTGCTGCCAAATGGAACAACTGGAACCTCTGTTTGAGTACAGATGATGTACGTAATGGTGGTAATTATTCAGAGTATTTTGTTATCCGTAGCGATGCATTTGGTTGGGGTAGTTCCTATGCCTCAGGAAAGTGGAATAATGAAGGTTATCCTGCCAATGATGATGAATGGGCTGTGTTCCGTCAGGATATGGAGGGTGCCAAGGTAGATATGACTATTTCCCGTTCTGGTACAGATATTAAGGTAGTAGCAGTGGCAACCTGTACAAATGGTAAGGTTTACACCGAAAGATTCACTGCTCCTTGCAATGATGCCAATGAGGTCCTTCGTGCTTTCCTGATTGTTGATGGTTCTTATCTTGTCATGGATACCAACGAGTGTCAGGCACAGACTGCTGTAGAAGTTACAGCCAGCGAAATCGGAACTTCTGATTGCTCAGCCGCTTGGTGGACACAATTCTCTGATTACTTCCAGATTCCTTCCGGTGCTTCATTGCACCTTGGTTTCACAAACCATACATCAGGTGGTGGTAACTGGAACAACTGGAACCTCTGTGTCAGCACCGATGATGAGCGTGCTGGTGGTAATTATTCAGAGTATTTTGTTATCCGTAGCGATGCATTTGGCTGGGGTGGTTCTTATGCCTCTGGAAAGTGGGATAATGAAGGTTATCCAGCCAATGATGATGAGTGGGCTGAGTTCCGCCAGAATATGGAGGGCGCCAAGGTAAATATGACCATTTCCCGTTCTGGTACAGACATTAAGGTGGTAGCTGTAGAGACCTGTACTAACGGCAAGGTTTACATCGAGAGATTTACTGCTCCTTGTAGTGATGCCAATGAGATGCTCCGTGCCTTCCTGATCGTTGATGGTTCTTATCTTGTGATGGATCCTGCAGCTTGCTATATTGGAAAGCCTTTGTATTAAACGGAGGCCGAACTTCAACAATAACATAAATAGAATAAACAATGAACAATAACATATTGCATAAGTTATTCTTGACCCTGACACTGGTGCTCCTTACTTTAGGAGCATCAGCACAGGTTACCGTATCGGGTAATGTGTCAGATGAATCGGGTGAGCCTATCATCGGTGCTACTGTTATGGAAGCATTGACAACCAATGGTGTTGTTACTGATTTCGACGGTAACTTCAAGATTCAGGTGAAGAACGAGAACGCTACTTTGAAAATCTCTTATATCGGTATGGTTGCTCAGAACATCCGTGTAGGCAATCAGCGTAATATCAAGGTGGTTCTCAAGGACGAAAGTCAGAAAATCAATGAGGTCGTAGTCGTTGGTTACGGTCATCAGAAGAAGGAGAGTGTCGTAGGTGCTATCTCTCAGGTTAGTTCAGACGACCTCTTGAATACCCCTACAGCCAACGTTACACAGGCTATTGCCGGTAAGATTCCAGGTGTCGTAACAACCCAGGTATCTGGTGCTCCTGGTGCCGATGACGCTACCATCAACATCCGTGGTCGTGCAACCTTCGCTGGCGATGGTGCTCCATTGGTAATGGTAGATGGTGTAGAACGTGCTTTCTCTCAGGTAGCTCCTGATGATATCGAGAGTATCTCTGTATTGAAGGATGCTTCTGCTACAGCCGTTTATGGTGTGCGTGGTGCGAATGGTGTCATCCTCGTTACTACCAAGCGTGGTAAGGATATGAAGCCAGAGGTCAGCCTGACCAGCAACTTCATGTGGGGTACTCCAACCCGTAAGCCTCACTACTTGAACTCTTACGACTCAGTTACTCTCTTGGAGGAGGCTCTGAAAAACGATGGTCTTCCATCACAGTATTCGGCTTCTGACATCGAGATGTACCGCAAGAGCTGCGCCGGCGAGTTGACAGGTGCTGATGCGCTTCTCTATCCTAATGTAGACTGGTATGATGAGGTGCTCAACAACTGGGCTCCATCTCAGCGCTATAATGTAAGTGTACGTGGTGGTACGAAGCGTATGCGCTACTATGTATCTGGCGAAATCTACAACCAGGGTTCTTTGATCAAGAACCTCAGTCAGGATGCATACGGCAACTCTTCAAGCCCTGGTTACAACCGTTACGCTTTCCGTGCCAACATGGACTTCTTCCTCTCTAAGGATTTGACATTCAGCGTAAACTTCGGTACACGTTTCGAGAACCGTCATGGTTCTAACACCAACGAGAGTTCTACCAACTATGATATCTTCGCACGTATCAACCATACTCCAGGTTGGATCTTCCCAGTATCTTATGAGGTACAGAATGGTGAGACAACCAAGACTCTCTATGGTGGTACAGCCGTATATCAGAACAACGTAGTGGCTGCCCTTGCCAAGGGTGGATACTATCGCGGAACCAATACCATCAATGAGACCAACTTCATTGCTGATTACAAGATGGACTGGTTGACTCCTGGTCTTTCTGCCCGCGGTATGGTTTCGTTCGACTACGACTCATATTACAAGAAGACATTCGGAGCTGCTTTTGCAACTTACGAATTGAACGACCGTAACAACTTTACAAGTGCAGATGCTTATACCAAATATAATGTAGACGGCGACCTGGCTTACTCTAAGGGCTCTTCTACTACTTACAAGCTCTATATGGAGGGTCAGATCAACTACGCCCGCAAGTTTGGTAAGCACGATGTTACAGGTATGGTACTTTACAACCAGAATGACTACCGTTACAACTCAGACCTGGCCAAGCGCTATCAGGGTCTCGTAGGTCGTGTAACTTACGGTTATGATGACAAGTATTTGGCTGAGGTTAACGTTGGTTACAACGGTTCAGAGAACTTCCTGAAGGGCAAGCGCTTCGGTTTCTTCCCAGCATTCTCACTCGGTTGGCGTGTAACTCAGGAAGAGTTTATGAAGCCAACAGAAAACTGGTTGAACAACCTGAAGATCCGTGCATCTTACGGTGAGGTTGGTAACGACGTATATACCGTAGGTGGTGTGGCTCAGCGCTTCCTCTATGAGGAGAAGTGGAACCAGATTTCCAACGATTATTACTTCGGTAATACTGGTAAAACCGGTATTTTCGAGAACCAGTATCCTAACTATGGTGTAACATGGGAGCGTGCCAAGAAGTTCAACGTAGGTTTGGAGTTTGGCTTGTTCAACGGTATGCTGACCGGTAACTTCGACTACTTCGTTGAGAACCGTAACGATATCCTGACCGAGTACTTGAGCCGTCCACAGTGGGTAGGTGTAACCATGGCAGCCGGAAACCTCGGTAAGACCCAGAACAAGGGTTACGAGTTGGAACTTCATCACTTCAATCACATCGGCAAGGACTTCACCTATAATATCGGTGCAACCTTCTCTCATGCAGCCAACAAGATCAAGAATATGGATGAGCCTGCTTACAAGACCGCTTATCGCAAGCGCGAAGGTCACCCAATCAACCAGTACTTCGGTCTGGTATGCGAGGGCTTCGTAACACAGGCCGACTTGGATAATCCTAACTTCCCTGTATCAACCTACGGAAACGTAAAGGTTGGTGACCTGAAGTACAAGGATATGAATAACGATGGCTTCATCGATGACCGTGATGAGACATTCATCGGCTACAGCGATATTCCAGAGAACACATACGCTCTGACACTCGGCGCCAACTATAAGGGCATCGGTTTCGAAGTAATGTTCCAGGGTGTAGACCATGTATCCCGTTACTACGACAGCGATGCGATGTTCGCCTTCCAGAACAACGGTAAGGTAAAGGATATCCACCTGAACCGCTGGAACCCTGCAAAGAGCGAGGCAGAGAACCTGGCAACAGCAGAATATCCATTGCTCCATTACGGAAGCAACGGTGACCACAACCAGCGCCAGAACTCATTCTTCCTGAAGAACGGTTCATTCGTCCGTCTGAAGAACATCGAGTTGAGCTATACATTCCCTAAGGAGTTGATCAAGCATATCGGTATGAGCAATGCCCGCTTCTACATCAATGCCAACAATCTCTTTACATGGGATCATCTCGACGACTTGGTTGACCCAGAGAGCAACGGTTCAAACCGTTACCCACTCTTGAAGACCGTCAACGTAGGTTTCAATGTCGTATTCTAATTCAAGAACATTCAAAAAGAATCGAAAATGAAGAAATATAGTATATTTGCTTTGGCGCTCGTTATGGGAGCAATGACGCTCACCTCTTGCGAAGACGCCTTCGGCAATTTCCTCGACAAGCAGCCAAGCAATGAGTTGACAAAAGCTGAGGTGTTGGGTAACTTCACTCTGTTGGAAGAGAACCACAACGATACTTACAACTTTCTGCTTCACGGTGCCAACCGTGTGAACAACTCATGGATGGATGCAGCTACCGACCTGGCTGAGTCAAGTATCGGTACATCAGGTACACGTACCACATTCAATATCGGTAACTATTATGGTGGTGGCGGTGCAGCAGAGCTGACTTCTCCTTGGGAGAGCCGCTATCGTGGTATCCGCAAGTGCAATATCACCATCAACACATTGGAGCAGGACACAGAGAACAAGCTTCGCCCTGCAGATATTGACGTAGAACTTTACAATTCACGTAAGGCAAACTATATTGCTGAGGCCCGTTTCCTCCGTGCCTATTTCTACTGGGAACTGTTCCTCCGTTACGGTCCGGTGCCATTGGTAACTACCGAGCTCGACCCTAACGGTGACCTGATGACAGGTTATACAGAGCGCCCTGACCTCAAGACATTCATGGATTATCTCTTCAAGGAGGTGAAGGAATGCGAGAGCAGTTTGAAGACTTACGCAGAGACCAGCGATGCTACCTATGCAGGAGAGGTGAACCAGCCTACAGCACGTGCCCTCTATGTTCGCATGATGCTCTACATGGCAAGTCCACGCTACTCAGCACAGAGCGGTGTTACCTGGCAGCAGGCAGCAGACGCAGCTGCGGGCTTCATCGCTGACTATGGTGAGAATTATAGATTGGAAGACCGTACCAACGGTGGTGTAGCAGCCTACAACAATGCCTGGTTGCTCAACACTTATACCGACAAGAACCCTGAGGTTATCTTCTTCCGCAACGATGTAGCTATCGGTTGGAGCGGTATTTCTACCGATACTCCTGTAGGTGAAGGTGGACAGGGTGGTCTTTGCCCAAGCCAGAACCTCGTAGATATGTATGATATGGAAGATGGTTCAGCTCCTTTCAAGCAGTATGATGCAACAGGTGCTCCGGTTTATGTAAACGGCAAGCCTATCATCAACGAAGAGAGCGGTTATACAGAGCAGAAGATGTGGAAGAACCGTGATCCACGCCTCGCAGCTACCATTCTTTACAATGGTTGTGAGTGGGGTCAGGCTACCAGCACCAAGACCAATGTCATTGATGTGGTTTATGGTCATCGCGATAATCCTATCGGCAACCAGAATGCTACTCCAACAGGTTACTATGTACGCAAGTATATTCCTGAGACCATCCTGAGCAGTAACCACAGCGGTACAGCCAAGCGCCTCTGGAAGATCTTTACCTATAGCGAACTGCTTCTGAACTATGCTGAGGCATTGAACGAGGCAAACTATGCAAAAAACAAGACTAAGGTCTGCGACCTGCTCGACCAGATTCGTCATCGTGGCGGTATCATCGGCAATGTTGCCGACCGTACAGATTTGAATTCTCAGACAGCTATGCGCAACTTCATCCACAAGGAGCGTACCATCGAACTTGCTTTCGAGGAGCACCGCTGGTGGGATGTACGTCGCTGGAACGTAGCAGGCGATGCGCTCGGCCGTGATATCTACGGTGTAAACGTGGCAGCAGATGGCACTATTACCCGTAAGGTAGCCCAGCAGCGCAAGTGGCAAGACAAGTTCTACCTCTATCCAATCCCAGAGGCTGAGGTTTGGAAGATTGGTCAGGACTTCCAGAACGATGGTTGGAAAGAATAACTCTTTTAATGATAGAATCGTATGAATAATATTCAGAATATATATAATAAGGTATCTTCATCAAGCAAAGTCTTGATGCTGAGTGCACTTCTCTGTGCTTCAAGCTCAGTCTTGGCACAGGAGCAGGTGCTCAAAGGCCGAATCGTCAACAGCCAGGGTGATCCAATCCCTGGAGCTGTTGTCAACGTGGCAGAGGAAAGCCGCATTGCCCTGACCGATAAGGATGGTTACTTTACATTGAAGAAGGTAACTCCTAGCGATGAAATCTGCGTAAGTAGCGTAGGTTACAAGAATGCGCAGGAGAAGGTGACCACTTTTGACGGCACATACGTCATCAAGATGGAAGATGATGCAGACGAGTATGAGCATCTCGCTCCTGTTCCTTTCGGCGAGCAGAAAAAGAAAATCTTGACTGATTCCCGTTCGGTTGTTTCAGGCGAGGAATTGCAGAAGCATCCTGTTACCATTCTTCAGAATGCCTTTACCTCAACACTGAATGGTGTGCAGACTTATGAGTGGTCTTCTGAGCCAGGATGGTCGGAGAGTTTCCTCTTTATCCGTGGTATCCGCACCACCAACCAGAGTGCCCGCTCTCCACTGATCATCGTGGATAACGTAGAGCGTGACCTCTCCTTCCTCGATGCTTATCCTATCGAGAGCATCACCGTACTGAAGGATGCTGCCGCTTCTTCTATCTATGGTATGCGTGGTGCCAATGGTGTGATTATGGTAACTACCAAGCGCGGTAATGCCGGTAAGACTAAGATTGATTTCACTCAGGAAGTCGGTTTCCAGACCCTCGCCAACAAGATGGAGGTTCAGAACTCTTACAACATGGCGATGACCCGTAACCAGGTACGCTATCTGAGCGGTATGGATCCGATGTACACCCAGGATCAGCTCGACAACTACAAGTATGTATGCAACGGTGGAAAGTTTGCTGACGATGATATCCGCAAGTATCAGTACTTCAATACATCTTGGGCAGACCAGTTGTATCGTGAAGCTGCACCGCAGTATCGCACCAACCTGCAGATTAGTGGCGGTAACCAGCGTGCCCGCTACTATGTAAGCTTCTCTTATCTGCGTCAGGAGGGTATGTGGAATACCGAGGGTACTGAAATGAATGATGGTTACAGCACACAGCACGTACTGAACCGCTGGAATCTCCGTTCTAACATTGATATCGATGTATCCAAGTATCTGAACGTATCTCTCGACTTGGGTGGACGTATTGATAACATCTCTCAGCCTTCTGAGGGCGTGTTCAATCTCGTTACCTTCGGTGTAATCGAGGCAAACCCTATGGCTCCTACCCATAACCCTGACGGAAGTATCTATTCTTCATCTACAGCCAACAACCCGGTACGTTACCTGGGTGGTTCTGGTTTGGAGAAGAACCGCCGCCGTAACTTGTATTCTACCTTGAATGCCAAGTACGATTTGAGTCCTGTATTGAAGGGCTTAGGCTTGTTCGGTACAGTCAGCTTCGATGCATACGAGACTTTCGAGTCAACACAGACTGCTCAGATGGATTCATGGAACTACGACTACGATAACCTGGCGGTTACCGATGTCAGCCAGTTCAAGTATACCAAATATACAACCAAGGCAGCTTTGAGCAACCCATCAGCTAATCAGCGTGGTTACTACTACAACCTGAATTTGTTTGGTGGTGTAAGTTATAAGAACAGTTTCGGTAAGCACAATGTAGATGCCCGTGCCTTTGCCCGTTACTACCGTAATGAGGAAGCCGGTTCAGATTACTCTACCCAGCGGAGTGCATCTTCAAACCGATATCTGGCATACAACTTCCAGGGAACATACGACTATGCCAACAAGTATATTGCCTCAGTCAACCTCTCTCGTATGGGATGTGACAACTTCTCACCAGACGATCGCTGGGGAACCTTCTGGGGTGCATCAGCAGGATGGGTACTCTCTGAGGAATCCTGGATGAAGAAACTTGGTTTCATCAATCTCTTGAAGCTTCGTGCTTCATACGGTGAGGCTGGTCAGTCAATCACTGGTGCAGGCCGTTACCCATATCAGAGTATCTATGGTACAGCTACCGGTTACGGTTTCGGTTATAACGGAACTTTTGTGAATGGCTATGCTGAGAGCAAGACCGGTAATGCCAACAGTAAGTGGGAAATCTCCAAGATGGTAAACCTCGGTGTTGACTGGAACCTCTGGAACAGCAAACTTTATGGTAGCTTCGATATCTTCAAGGAGTGGCGTTCTAACATCCTGGTATCCCGTTCAACCATTCCTGAGACCATACTTGGTGTGCCTGTAGCACAGGATTCATACGGTAAGGTTGAAAGCCGCGGTTACGAACTCGTTCTCGGACATCGTGGCAATATCGGCAAGGACTTTAAGTACTTTATCGAGGGTCAGCTTACCTTCAATACCAACAAGATTACCGACATCGATGAAACTGCACCAGATGTAGAGTGGCAGCGCAAGGCAGGTCATAGAATCTATGACAATACTTCGGTAGCCGAACTCTATGAGCAGGCTCAGACAGGTACCAACCGTGTGGGTGGATGGAACATCTATAAGTTCGACCAGTGGGCTTCAGATCCAAACCTGATTGCAACCTCTCAGCAGGATGCCATCGACCATCCGGAAAAGTATCCATACAACAGCTTCTCTAATGGAGCACAACAGTTGGGTACTGCAGTCTTCAAGGATATTAATGGTGACCGTGTGATCGACTCAAAGGATATGGTGCCAGATTCATACACCATCATTCCTGAGATGATTCCTACCTTCAACTTCGGTTTCGAGTACAAGGGCTTCGATGCCCGCATGATTGTGAATGCTTATCTCCGTCGCTCAGTATTCCTTTCACCAGCTATCAGCTACAGTGGTTGGAGTAACATGGGTACCCATGAGGTAACAAAGGCTTGGGGTTACTATACTGATGATCCTTCTGATCCTCGCAACGTGAATGCTACTTATCCACGTCCTGTATATAATGGATTTGATGCAGTTGATTCCGACCGTGCTACAGGTTCTTACCAGAACAACATCTGGGTACGTAATGGTAACTTCTGGTCTATCCGTAATATTGAGGTAGGTTACTCTTTGCCATCTAAGTTGATTTCTAAGTTGTGGATGACTAAGTGCCGCGTTTACTTCAGCGCTTACAATATTGCCACCTTCAGCAGTCTGCCAGATGATGTAGACCCAGAGAAGCCATTGAGCTACTGCTGGTGGTATCCAAAGACAAAGTCATTTACATTTGGTATTAACATTGGTTTCTAATCAATTTTATCAAAAACGAATATGAAAAAGATATTAGTTAATATATCATTGGCGATGCTGGCTGTAGGAGGTATGACCTCCTGCAGCGACATCCTCGATAAGGAAGTCGACTTGACTTATACCGACGAGAACATCTACAGCAACTACGACCGTACCCGTGGTGTCTTGGCAAATGCCTATACCTATTTGCCTGATGCCTTTGCGGGATATACTGATGGTCAGTTCCGTGCAGCTTCTCGTGACTGTATGACCGATAATGCCCTTTCTTACTGGAATGTGCATTACTATCACAGTGTGTTGAACGATTCATACGATGCAAAGAACCACTGGTTTGCCAATAGTTATTGGAGCAACGATCTGAAGGGCATCCGTGTCTGCAACGACTTCATTTCAAAGGCACGTGAGAGCGTAATCGGAAATGCAGAGAAGAGCGGTGACGACAACAAACTCTGCGACCGTTACAAGGCAGAGGCGCGTTTCATTCGTGCCATCCTTCATTTCGATATGATTGGCTATTTCGGTGCAGTGCCTATCGAGGATCATGTGTTGGATAATGTAGAGGCTGCTTCTATTGCCCGTACTCCAGCTCCTGAAGCATTGAAATGGGTAGCTGATGAATGCGATGCCATCATCCAGAGCGGTGCGCTCCCATTCCGTTACAGCAATGAAAATGAGAACTGGGGACGTATCAATGGTGCTGCTGTCTATGCATTGAAGTCAAGAGCATTGCTCTATCGTGCTTCTGCACTGAACAATCCTACAAATGATGTTACCTGGTGGCAGGAAGCTGCTGATGCAGCCCTCGCTTTCATCAATGCCAACAAGAGTTCTGCCAACCCTTATCGTCTGTACACTACAAGCGATAACAACCCTAACAAGAACTATTATGAGTGCTTCACCAGTACCCCTCACCTGAACCCTGAGTATATCCTCAGCCGCAGTGAGTGGAATACACGAGAAATTGAGATGTTCAACACTCCTTGTGGTTTCTCTGGTAATGTGAACTCTACCGGTCGCGTAAACCCTACACAGAATCTGGTTGATTCTTACGAGACCATCAATGGTCTTCCTATCGATCAGGATCCTTCTTACAACGACCAGGATCCATACAAGAACCGTGACCCACGTCTGGAGCAGACCATCTTCCACCAGGGAAGTATCTGGGGAGACAAGAGCCAGGACGAGGAGCGTGCAGTGGATGTATCTGTAGGTGGCAAAGACTACCAGGATCTTCATGGTGGTACCACTACCGGCTACTACTCTAAGAAGTTCGTTCACAATATGAGCTTCAAGAACCCTACCACATACGTTACCGCTTGCCCTATCTTCCGCTATGCGGAGATTCTGCTCAATGCTGCTGAGGCTTTGAACGAGGCAAAGGGTCCTGAGGCTGCCTACGACTATGTAAACCAGGTTCGTGCCCGTGTGGGTATGCCTGCTTACAAGGGTATGACCAAGGAACAGCTTCGTGAGCGTATCCGCAACGAGCGCCGCATCGAGTTGGCTTTCGAGGATCACCGTTTCTTCGATGAGCGCCGCTGGAAATTGTTTGATGGCAAGAGTGCTGCTACAGAGAAGAGTGAGCCACGCTACAAGCAGGTTTACAACATCTATAGCGTTGTTGTAACTCCTAATGAGAGCCAGGTATATACTTATCGCAACGATAATACCCATCCTACTCGTGCGTTCTCTATTCCTAAGAATTATTACTTCCCAGTGCCTGATGACACTTACAAGAAGAATCCTAACTTAGGACAGAATGCAGGTTGGGAACTCTCTGATGCTCCTAAGAAGGACGACACCACTGAAGGTGGCGAGACTACTGAGGGTGAAACAACCGGTAAGTAATCTTTGTCAATATACATTATATATTTTAGGTGAGGTCTATGGCGAAAACACCATAGACCTTCCTTGGTTTAAAAAAATCATATCTTAAACTTGAAATCGTATGAAGAAGTTATTACTTTCTGTCATGAGTCTGATGGCGATGAACGGAGCTATGGCTCAGACGGCTGTCGGCGATAATGATCTGGCTAATGCATACGCTACCCAAACGATAACAGGGCGCATCGCGGTGCATGACCCTTCTATCGTGATGGATGTTACGGGCTCTACCACCAACCCTAAATATTATATCTACGGTTCGCATCTGGGCAGAGCCAAGACTTATGCTACGGGCAACTATCAGATATGGAACACCTTCAAAACGGGTGAGGAGAATGCCGGAACCAGCAACAGTCTTTTTGCTGACGTGAATGGTAAACTAGTGAACTTCAAGGACGCTTATTCCACCCAAATGGTGAAGAAGGTGAAGAACTATAAGGGCGAGGAAGTCGATTTTCCTAACTTCGATGCCCATGCCTGGCAGGCGAAAGGCAATAATGTGAAAGGCATGCAGTGGGCACCAGACGTCATCTACAACAAGACCATGAAGAAATGGTGTATGTATATGAGTCTGAATGGCGACAACTGGTGCTCTACCATCGTGTGCTTTATATCCGACGACCTCGAGGGACCTTGGATTTATCAGGGACCAGTGGTATGCTCAGGCTTTTCGGGAAGATATGCCCACAATGGTTTCGCAGCCTCAGGTGACTGGAAGAATACCGACTTGGCGATTGCTACAGGTTGCACATCCCTGCCTCAGCGATACAACACGGACGAATGGAGTCCTTATGGTCCCAACTGTATCGACCCATGCGTGTTCTATGATGACGATGACAATCTCTGGATGAGCTATGGCTCATGGTTTGCAGGCATCTTCATGATTAAACTTGACAAGGAGAATGGTCTTCGTGACTATACTTATACCTACCCATACCAGGTGAAGGGAGTAACAACTACAGCGGGAGCGGCAAATGCAAATGCTACCAGCGACCCCTATTTCGGCAAGAAGATAGCTGGTGGCTGGGGTGTTTCCGGCGAGGCAAGCTATATCCAGAAGGTGGGCAAGTATTATTATCTCTTTATGAGTTATGGCGGTTTGACGGCTGCCGGTGGCTATCAGATTCGTGTTTTCCGTTCAGAGAAACCTGATGGACCTTATAAGGACTGTCTGACCTCTACGGGCATAGGAGCCGTATATGACAAGCCAAGAGTCAACTTTGGAACTGACGCCAATCGCGACGAGGGTGTGAAACTCTTCGGCAACTACCAGTGGGAAACCATGCCTAATGCTGAATTGGCTCAGGGACATAACTCAGCCATCGTAGACCATAAGGGACGAGCACTCATCGTTTACCATACCCGCTTCATGAACAGAGGTGAGGGGCATGAGGTTCGTGTACATCAGCTCTTCGTTAACCAGGACGGTTGGCTGGTTGCTGCTCCTTACGAGTTTAGCGGCGAAACTTATACTGATAATGATATTGCTACCCAGCAGCTCTATGATGCAACAGAGGTAGAGGGAGATTATCAGATCATAGCTCATCCTTACCGTCAGAATACAGCGGCAATGGATTATGAGAAACCTGTTACCATTCATCTCAATGCTGATGGTTCTATCTCAGGCGAGTATACCGGAAAATGGGAACTGGTGAGCGGTACAAGCTACATCAATCTTACCTTGAAGGGTGTTGCTACAGCCAATGCAGAGGTGAAGTTCAAGGGTGTGCTTACCGAGCAGACCATCGATTATACCAATATCAAGGCGCTCTGCTTTACAGCCCTCAGTTCTTCTGACGGTTTGGCTACATCAGGTGGTGCCAGCTTGCAGACTCGCGGTTTGAGTATCTGGGGAAGCAAGGCTGATGCCAAGGCGGCTATCAAATATACATTGGATAAGACCAGCGTTCCTTTCGCAGATGGTGCAACTTTGAATTCAAAGCCAAAACTCCCAACAGAGGGGCATCTCGGTGCTACCATTTCATGGAAATCAAGCAATCCTTCTATTCTGACCGATGAAGGCGTAGTAAAAGGCAAGGGTAAGGTAATCATGACCATGACTATCAGCAAGGATGGTTATGAATATACTAAGGATTATACCTTGAACATCGATGCTGAGGCTGAGGAAACGACTCCGGTTTACTATCCTGTTTCTGCACAGAAGAATACAACGAATGCCTATGCTACTAACCTGAGCCAGGATTATACTGTGAAGGCTGGCAATAAGGCACAGTTTAAGTTCTATAACTATACTGTGGGTGCAGAGTTTTACAAGAGTTGGGTATTGGGTGTTTCTAACGTAGCTCATGGCGCTGTTGGCTATAAGGAGTATGTTATGTTACGCAATGACAACTTTGAAAATATTGCCTGGAGCAACACAGGATGTGTCAGCGATTACAACTGGGATACATTTGCGAAGGATATGAATGGTTCTTTGGTAGATATGACCGTGGAATATGCAGCTACAGGCGCATTCAAGATGACTGCTGTGATTACCACAACGGATAATAAGGTGTATCATTATTCATATACAAAGACTATTACAGATAAGCCGTCTGAGATTAACGTGTTCTTTACCGGTGAGAACTCTTATATCGACGGCTCAAGCCTTTCTACAGGCATCTCGAACCCTATCATCATTCAGAAGAAGAATGATGGCAAGTGGTTCAACCTCTCCGGTCAGCAGGTAGACAAGAGCTACAAGGGTGTAGTGATTGTGAACGGAAAGAAATTTGTGAACAAGTAATTCTCTTATATATATAATAAGGTGTAATTATATGAAGATTTCTAAAATACTTTTGGGAGCAGCAATGATGATTGCTGCTCCTGCTGTTAAAGGCGGTTGTCAGATGATGGCACAGAATGCTCCGCAGAAACCGATTGTGGTAGATACTCCTTTTGTCCACGACCCTGTAATGGCGTATGAGAATGGCAAGTACTATCTCTACTGCACAGGTCATGGCATCACGCAGATGACTTCTACCGACCGCAAGCATTGGGCCATTGCTCCTCAGGGCGTGCTCAAGAACAGCGAGATTCCGGCATGGGCGCATGATAGTGTGCCGGGTTTTACCACGCATATCTGGGCTCCGGATGTCATCCGTTTTAAGAACAAATGGTATCTGGCTTATTCCTGTTCCACCTTTGGTAAGAACACATCTGCCATCGGCTTGCTCAGCAATACCTCCTTGTCTGATAAGGATGGATGGAAGGATGAGGGCTGCCTCGTCGCCTCCAAGGGTGATAGAGACAACTGGAATGCCATCGATCCGAATTTCATCGTTGATGAGAAGGGAAATCCTTGGCTTACCTGGGGCTCTTTCTGGGATGGTATCCAGATGATCAAGCTGGATAAGAAGACGATGCATGTCAAGAAGGGCGCTAAGCCTCAGACCATCGCCCGCCGTCATGCCGTAGGCGATGCATCAGCAGAACCGAATCCTACTTCTAAGTTTGCCGGCACCAATGCCATCGAAGCTCCTTTCATCATGAAGCATGGTGGTTATTACTATCTTTTCGTGAGCTGGGATTACTGCTGCCGTGGCATCAAGAGTAACTATCGTGTTGCCGTGGGCAGAAGCAAGAAGGTGGCTGGTCCTTATTTGGATAAGGCAGGCAGAGACATGCGCAATGGCGGTGGTACGCTGATTTTGGAAGGCGATAAGAAAGAATATGAGGCGATGGGTCATTGCTCTGCCTACTCCTTCCCTGATGGCGATTTCTTCTTCTGTCATGGTTACAGCGTGCCGAAGAATGGTGCCAGCATCCTGGTTCAGAAGCGTATCCGCTGGACGGCAGATGGGTGGCTGATGTTAGAATAAAAATGGTTCTTCTTGCTAAAAAAGTTATATTTAATAAATTGTGAATAAGTTATGAGAAAGATTTTAATTCTACTCTTTATGGTGCAGATGGTAGCTATTCAGGGAATGGCTACTAATCGTGTGATGCGAGAAACAGTTCCTGATGATTCCCTGCATACAGGAATATGGAAAACTGACACGTTGAAAGAAGTCAACATAAAGGGAAGCTCAATTCTGCAAAGTGGTGACAGGATGAAAGTAGCAATTACCAAGGATTTGCGTCGTGGTACAGTTAGTACTATCCAAATGTTGGGAAAGCTGCCTAATTTTACTTATAACTTTGTTGACCGTTCTTTAACTTATCACAATTCCTCCAATATCATAGTATTGGTAGATAGCGTAGAAAAAGATATGAACTATCTGCGGAATATTCAGCATATCCGCTTTGACAAAGTAGAGGTGATTGATAAACCGCAAGGGCAATACCAAGGCTATGATGTATTGATAAACCTGCATACCAAGAAGAACTATGAAGGCTATGAAGGCATGCTCTTTAATAATGAAGGCTTCAATCTGAATGGCGAGAATGACAAGAAATACATTTTTGAGAATACGACGGCAAATTTTTCATATACCAAAAACAAGTGGAATATTTATGCTTTTGCCTATAGTTATTTTGGACAAGGTGCGTATGACACGAACTGGTCAAAGAATTACCTGCAGAATGGAATCAAGGAAACGCTAGTGAACAATCCTGATGGTATCAGGAATATCATCACGTTTGAAAGATACCGTTCGGGATTGCTTAGCCTGGATTATGCCATACAGAAAAATCAGTCTCTTTCGTTTGTATATCAATACGGTGCAGGGCGTGATCATGATACCTATAATCATTATACTATATTGCGGACAGATGAGAATACTCATACCGAGACAAGGCTGACTCGCGATATACGCACCCATGTGAGAGACAGTGAACATTCGATGGCTGTATTCTACCGTAACAATGTGGGAAGAGTAAGATGGACTGCCGATTTCAATTACAGGTTTTCTCCAACCCGCAGTCTTACGGATCAGTGGGAGAGCACAGGGTTTGTGCTGAATAATCATTTCCAGGACTACATGAACTTTACTCGCTTCCGTATAAGTGGATGGACCAATTTTGCCAATGGTCATCTTACATTGAATGCTGGCTATGAGAATACATGGAAAAGTTACAAGAGAGAAGATCATGATACCGGCGAAAAGCTGAACACCAACAGCTATTTGCGAAATCGCCTGTGGGCAAGTCTCAATTGGCGTTTTGATAATAATGCGCAATTGATGTTTTCCGGTTGGGCAGAGCATGTGGGCTTGAATAACAATCATGCCAAGAAAACTCAGGTGCCAGTTGGTGGAAGTTTCATGGCCTATTATCAGCTGACCAGACGTAATTGGATGCGCTTAAACTATGATTGTTCCACCAGTTATCCAGACCAGAATCTATCTAGTGAATATGGTTATTTTACCGATTCTCTGTCTTGGGTAGGTGGTAATCCGTGGCTCAAGACCAATGTTACTCATCGCATCAACTATTGGATAGATCTTTGGTGGTGCTTTAACTTCCAGACGGGGTATGTGTATTCACCAAACAGCTTTAACTCTATAGCTGAAATCCGGGAAGGAACATTGCCGAGTGGTGTACCGGGCAAGTATGTGGCAAGTGTCTTCCAGAATACCGATTACAGAGAATGGTGGGCTTCCGTATCGTTTACTAAGAGATTCTGTAGAGACTTCTTGTATAAGGCAGATTTGAAATATAGAAATGCCAAGGCAAGTTATCACGAATTTTCTAACCACATACAGACGGTAGAGGGCGTTACGTCTTTGCAGTACTATCAGCCAAGATGGGATATGAACTTTGCGATGTCCTATTCTTATAGCAAGAATTTTACGATCTCTCCACAAGTTAAGGCTTCGTCGAATTTCGAGAACCCGTATGTATCTATCCAGAAGTTCCTGTTGAAGAAGAAGTTGGAGTTGACATTGACTTATAGTCTTATGTTCCACTTCTTCAATTCTGATATGATAACAGAGACAAAGTCTCCTGGTTTTGAGAGCAGATACTTGGATAAGGCTTTTGATAGGCAGCGAAATAGAATAGTATTCAGTGTTTCATATCGTTTTGCCGGTGGTAAATCCGTAAGGCAATATAATAGAGATATGTCAACAGAGGATTAGAATAGAAGTGTTAAAATTGAGTTAAAATTGCGTTTATTCCGCTATGAACGATAAAAATACGGTTTCGTAGCGAAATAAACGCTGTTGGCATGCAGATAGACTTGCTGATAGACAGGGCTGATGATGCGGTGAATGTTTGTGAGATGAAATTTTATAAGGCTCCTTATGCCGTGACCAAGGGCTATGCTCAGGTGCTGAATAGCCGTTTGCAGGCTTTGGAAGAAAAGAACCCTACCAAGACATTCCTCCTTACGTATGTGGGAAATTCAGAACTGGTGAGTAATGAATACTCCGATATATTCAGGGCTTCAGTAACTCTGGATGATTTGTTTATTTGATGAATGGTATTTTAGAGAGTAAAAATGATAAAAATGAAGAGAAGAGAATTCGTGTTGTTGAGATATTCCGTGTTCTTCACCTTATTATATATATTAGTAGGGTGTACCGAAAATCGGGTACAAATGCAGAGATTACAGGTTATAGACAGTTTGATGGAAGCACATCCTCAAGCAGCCTATGATAGTTTGTGCCGTTTTGATTCATTGGAGGTACCGGACGCTTCTCGCAAGGTAGCGATGAAATGCCGAATGCTGATGGCGAAGGCACAGAACAAACTTTACTTGCAGTTGTCTGCCGACACCAAATTTCAAGAGGTGGTGGATTATTATGATAGTTGGGGTACAGATAATGAGAAGATGCAAGCTTATTATCTGCTGGGTTGCGTGTATCGTGACCAAAAGGATGCGCCAAAGGCAATGATGAGCTATAAAAAAGCTGTTGAGTGTGCTGATACCCTGAGTAAGGAGTGTGACTATAGTACTCTCTCCAAGGTTTATGGGCAAATGGCTGATATTTATCGTTTTCAATATTTGCATAAGGAAGCTATAGGATGCGAGCAAAAATATGGTTATTATGCAGCTCGGGTCAAAGATAACGTAAGTTTTATACAGAGTTTTGATTTTATAGCAAATGAGTACTTAGGATTGGGAGATACTTTGAAGGCTATTGAACAAACTCAGAAATGTCATGAGCTATTTAAAATGCATGGAATGCAGAAATTAGCAGCCAAGACTCTTCCTACGCTTATTTATATATATTTACAACGCTCTCAATATAATGAAGCACGTTGTTATATGGATATTTATGAGAAAGAATCAGGCTTGTTTAATAGAGAAGGAAATATACAAGAAAAATATGAGCATTATTATAAGTTAAAAGGTATGTTTTATCTAGGCGTGAATCGGATAGATTCCGCTGAGTATTACTATCGCAAGTTAGGTCGTTATGGCTTTAGATTCGAAACTGCGCAAGGCTTGTTGTCTGTCTATAGAATGCGCCTGAATGTTGATTCCATACGGAAATATTCAATTCTTTGTGAGCGGGAAATGGATGAAATCTTAAACGGAACTCAGGCTAACGCTGTTGTTCAGGCAGCCTCTTTATACGATTATACCAGATTGCAGAAAAAGATTGACGAGGAGATATTACATAAAGAGCGAAACAAGTATCTCTGGATGTTTATCTGTTTTATGGTATTGTGCAGTTTGGGTTTTCTTGTTGGGAAATACAAGAGAATGAAGAACCGGATGTCTCAAAAAATAGCAAAAGTAAACCAAAGACTAGAGAAAGCTAGTGAGGAATTGAGTTTGTTACAAGAGAATAAAGACATTTTTATCCACAAGAAGCAAGAAGAAATTGCCGCATTGCAGGATATCCTTCGAGAGTATAGGGAAAAATACGAAAAGTATAATTTGCTAGACAAGGAGAAGATGTTGATGGAAAGTGATATTGTAGTAAGATTTATGGAAATGTCGAAGCCAAAGAGAAATCATATCGATCCAGTGGAAGAAGATTGGCAAGAATTATATGATGTATTACTGCAATATAAACCTCTCTTGTTTGAAAGAATAAGGAAGGGAAAGTTGAGTCCTCAAGAGTTTCAGATTTGTATCTTAGCTTACCTGGGAATAGATAATACAGCTATTACATTTTTGATCAATACAACAACCAAAAACGTAAGTAATGCTAAGCAAAAAATAAATCGAAAACTGTTTGACGATAAAAGAGCCTCTACTTTATTCAGTAATTTACTGAATATTTAAAGCTTTTGATTCTCATGATAACAGGGAGTTATGATGATATAGAAATGTAATGGTGGATTCTTGGTGGATATTATCACGAACCAAAATTTTGTTATTTGACAATTTTTCCATAAATTTGCAGATACGAAATAATAATGTAAGTTAATAACAAACAAATGTAATCATGAAGTATATTAAAGTTATACTGTTTTTTCTGGTGTTATCTTGGGCAATGTCTGTAGTTGCCCAAGATAAGGAAAAAACTGTGGAATATTGGGGGTGGGTCGAAGACTTTGTTACTCATACTGCAATAAATGATGCAAAGGTTAGTCTGATGGATGCCGATGGAAACCTTGTTAAGGTGGAAACTTCTAATAGCAGGTTGAATCAAAATGATGGTGGCTTTGTCTTTCGGGTAACTAACAATCGGAAATATACCATTAAAGTTGAGTATGATAGCTATGTGCCACAAAGTATTTCTTTTGACGTAAAGGCTAGCAAACGAGTGAACACCCGTTATCTTCCTACCATTTTCTTACGTAAGAAGAAAAAACTGGATGATGAATTGCAGTTGAATGAAGTAACAGTCACGGCTACCAAGGTGAAATTCTATCACAAGGGTGATACGCTGGTGTATAATGCTGATGCCTTCCAACTTTCCGAAGGCTCCATGCTCGATGCACTCATCAAGCAACTGCCTGGTGCGGAATTGAAGTCGGATGGCAGCATTTATGTTAATGGACGTTTTGTGGAGAGCCTCTTGCTTAATGGCAAGGATTTCTTCAAGGGTAACAATACGGTACTCTTGCAGAACTTGCCTACATACGCGGTAAACTCCATCAAGGTAT
>ERZ1023674.136-NODE-136-length-20878-cov-39.679825_pt1 | contig 20878 bp, 21 predicted proteins | sample MGYA00380343_ERZ1023674 | MGnify/ENA primary metagenome ERZ1023674 (study PRJEB33179, sample SAMN07448985) | human gut metagenome | biome: Human-gut; feature: Human associated habitat; material: Faeces | host: Homo sapiens | place: India: Bhopal | collected...
AAATTTTTGATATTCAATGTTTAATAATCTGTTGGAATGTTTATTTTCCCAGCCACTTGGCAATTCTCTCCATGGCTTCCTTGCAGTCCTCATGCTCGCCGAAGGCGGTGAGACGGATGTAGCCTTCGCCCGATGGACCGAAGCCGACACCTGGAGTGCAGACTACGCTGGCGCCATAAAGCATCTCTTCGAAGAATTTCCAGCTTGGCGTGTTGTTTGGAGTCTTTACCCAGATATATGGGGCATTCTCGCCACCATAAACCTTCAAGCCGAGCTTCTGGAGCTCTGCTCTCATGAAGTGGGCATTCTCCATATAGTAATTGATGGTTGCCTTTACCTGTTCCTTACCCTCTGGGGTATAGATGGCTTCGGCAGCACGCTGGCTGATATAGCTGGTACCATTAAACTTGGTACACTGGCGGCGGTCCCAGATAGGGTTCAGTGCCACTTCATCGCCCGTCAAAGTCTTAGCCTTCAACTCCTTAGGAACAATGGTATATCCGCAGCGCACACCGGTGAATCCGGCTGTCTTTGAATAACTGTGGAATTCTATCGCCACCTTTCTGGCTCCACGAATCTCGTAGATAGAATGAGGAATTTCCGGGTCGGTGATGTATGCCTCGTAGGCAGCATCATATAGGATGATGCTCTCGTTCTTGATAGCGTAGTTAACCCATTTTCTGAGTTCTTCCTTCGAGATGACCGTACCTGTCGGGTTATTTGGATAACAGAGATAAATCATATCCACACGGTGGTCTGGAATCTGAGGGATGAAGTCGTCGCTCTCATCACATGGCATGTAGGTTACATTGCTCCACTTGCCGTTCTCAAAGACTCCCGCTCTGCCAATCATCACGTTAGAGTCGATATATACAGGATAAATCGGGTCGGTGACACCGATGTTGTTATCCCATCTCAAAATCTCCTGGATATTTCCTGTATCGCTCTTGGCTCCGTCGTTTACGAATACCTCGTTGGCGTCGAGATGGATGCCACGTGGCAGGAAGTCGTTCTTGATGATAGCCTCGCGGAGGAAGTCGTAGCCACGCTCCGGACCATAGCCTCTGAAGGAAGCCTGTACAGCCATCTCATCCACTGCCTTGTGCATCGCCTTGATGACGGCAGGGCAGAGAGGCTGGGTTACGTCACCGATGCCCAGACTGATTACTCGCTGCTTAGGGTGGGCAATCTTGTAGGCTTTCACCTTCTTTGCGATGTCGGCAAACAGGTAATTGTTGGCCAACTTCAGGAAATGTTCATTAACTAATGCCATATTTTTGTTCTCCTTTTATTGCGGTCTCTTCAGATATCTCTTTTTCTGATGTATCTTCATCAACCTTATTATTATTTAAGTTTGCTCTTATTTATTCTGGAATCTCAATTTCTCCTTCAAAGGCGAAGGCGGCAGGTCCCGTCATGTATACATGGTCGTCTGCCTCGCTGTATTCAATGTGGAGTGTTCCGCCATCCATCACTATGCTGCTTTTTCTGCCAGCACGCTTGGTCAGGGCTGCGGCTACAGCAGTGGCACAAGCCCCTGTTCCGCAAGCCATCGTAATTCCGCTTCCCCTTTCCCAAACTCTAGTTCTTATGATGTCAGAATCAGTAACCTGCGCGAATTCGATGTTGCAGCGCTGCGGAAAAGCCTGGTTTCTTTCCAGTATCTTGCCGTAATGGGCAATGTCGATGGAGTCGATGTCATCCACGAAGGTAACGAAATGTGGATTGCCCATGCAAACGTAAGTGCCTTCGAAGATTCTTCCGTCGGCTTCGAGTACTGAAGGACCGATAAACTGCTCAGGATTTTCCAATTTTGGTTTCAGCATATCCACTGTTACTGAATCCACAACTTTCTTGTTATCCTGAAGATGCAATTTCAAGATTTTGATGCCTGATAGCGTCTCCAGTCGGATTGTTTCCTTTCGGGTCAGTCCTTTTTCATAAAGATACTTTCCGATGCATCGGCTAGCGTTGCCGCACATCATTGCTTCTGAACCATCGGCGTTGAAGATGCGCATCGAGTAGTCTGCTCTTCTGCCATCCTGCGGTTTTCCGATGAGAACCAGTCCATCGCTTCCTATTCCTGTGTGGTAAGCACTCCAGGCTATGGCTGCCTTCTCTGGGTTGGGTATGTCGTACAGCTGGGTATCTACATAGATGTAGTCGTTACCCGCTCCCTGCATTTTTGTGAAATGAACTGTTTCTTTCATTTTGCGTTGTCCTTTAAGTTTGAATACTCTTCTATCTCTCACGCCTTGTCTCTATCTTGAGATTCGACATTCTTTCCAGTTTTGTCTCTTTCGAGACTTTACTTTTTGATAGTCTTTCGAATATTTCGATGACTATTTGTCTGATTTCGGTTGCAAAGGTACGACTATTTGTTGAAATATGCAAGAAAAGATATACAGAAAATGATAGTTGTTTTTTAGTGTCTTACAATTTGCAATGAAGAAAAGTAGGATAGATTACAAATTGTAAGCAGAATATAGGATAGCTGGATAAATTTATAATATCAGTAGAAAAGTAGAAACGAAATGCTTTTAATATCTTTGAAATTCTGACAAAATGTATTAATTTTGCAGCCGAAAACGAACAATATGTAAAAGAATGGCTTGATTTGAGTGACAATCAATGAAAGTCCGTTTTTCGTTGGAGACAATCAATAAAAGTATTACACATTATTAATTATTAAAGGATTATGAAGAAGATTGAGGCAATTATCCGCAAGTCTAGATTCGAGGATGTCAAGAAGGCACTTTTGGCTGCCGACATCGAGTGGTTCTCTTATTATAATGTAAGAGGTGAGGGAAAGATGCGCCAGGCTCGCATTTATCGTGGTGTGATGTACGATACCAGCAGCATTGAGCGTGTGCTCCTGAACATCGTGGTTCGCGACAAGAACGTTGAGCCAACCATCGCAGCCATCCAGGGAGCTGCCCAGACAGGCGAGGTAGGAGATGGCAGAATCTTCGTGATTCCGGTGCTGGATACCGTTAGAATCAGAACCGGCGAGCGAGGCGACATCGCATTGTATAACGCTGAGAAAGAGGAATAAAGATACTTTGAATTTTGAGGTTTGAACATTGAAGTTTGAACATTGAGGCTTGAATATTGAAGTTTGAACATTGAACTTTATGATTGGTATTGAAGTTTATATTTGAGAGGCTATATTATAATATTGTATTCTAATTTAACTATAAGATATTTTTATGAGCAGTTTATTATTGACGACACTTGATACGGGTAACACAGCGTGGATGATCATGGCAACCATCTTGGTGCTTTTGATGTCAATCCCGGGTATAGCACTTTTTTATGGTGGTTTGGTGCGCCAGAAGAATATTCTCAGCATCCTGATGCAGACGGTTTTCATCGTGGCAGTAGTCAGTCTGATATGGGTAGCCTTCGGTTATTCCTGGGCATTCTCTACAGAATATGCCGATTCTGGCAATCCTCTGGCTTGCGTCATAGGTGGTTTCGATAAATGTTTCCTCCACGGCATCGGCTTGGATGCCATCATGCCTACAGGCATTCCGGAACTCACCTTTGCAATGTTCCAGTGCATGTTCGCCCTGATTACTCCAGCCTTGATTCTCGGTGCCTTTGCCGAGCGTGTGAAGTTCAGCGGTTATGTACTTTTCACCATCCTCTGGGTTATCATCGCTTATCTTCCAATGGCCCACTGGGTATGGGGTGGCGGTTTCCTGCAGGAGATGGGAGCCATCGACTTTGCGGGTGGTACCGTGGTTCATATCAATGCCGGTGTAGCCGCTCTGGTCATGGCACTCTGTGTAGGCAAGCGTGATGATTACCGTGCGGGTCATCCTATCACACCTCACAACATCACCTTCGTGTTCATGGGAATGTCGTTCCTCTGGTTGGGATGGTTCGGCTTCAATGCCGGTAGCGGATTAGCAGCTGATGGTTTGGCAGCCAATGCCTTCCTTGTAACCCATATCGCCACAGCTGCAGCAGCCACCACCTGGATGCTCATTGACTGGATTGTGAACAAGAAGCCAACCACAGTAGGTGCTTGTACCGGTGCTGTTGCCGGACTGGTGGCCATCACTCCTGCAGCCGGCAGTACCGATATTTTAGGTGCCTTCTGCATCGGTATCATTTCCACCATCGTCTGCTTCTTCATGGTAGCCGTAGTGAAGGAGAAGTTCAAGTATGATGATGCCCTCGATGCCTTTGGTGTTCATGGTATGGGTGGTATTCTGGGATCTATCCTCACCGGTGTCTTCGCCACTCAGTATGTAACAGGAGCCGAAGGTGTACAGGGTGCCCTCTATGGCGACTGGCATCAGCTTTGGGTTCAGGTTGTAGCCACCGTGGTAAGCATCATCTACAGCGTAGTAGTTACCTACATTATCTTCAAGGTAGTAGATAAGAGTGTAGGTGTACGTGTTGACAAGCGAGTAGAGGAGGAAGGTCTCGACATCTACGAGCATGGTGAGAGTGCTTATAGCAACTAAAAGACATTTATAAGGATTTGTATGTAGAATAGGCAAGAAAGTATCATATAAAGCCCTGGTGCGTTTCGCATCAGGGCTTTTTGGACGTTTTGGCGGTAATTTTATTTCTTTATCACCTTCAGAACCTGGTCGGCAAGGCTTCTCATTCCCTTGATAGTTGGGTGACCGTTCTTCTTGTCTATGTCATGAAGGGCGATGACCGGAACCTGATAGGTCTTGCAGATCTTTTTTACTGACTCGTTGATTTCATCCTTCAGCTCAGAATTTAGAATGAAGTAGATATCTATATTCGGATGGCGCTGACGGAGATCGGAAAGCAACTTCGCCAGGGCAGGACGGAAACAGTAGAGGTCGGCACGCTTCCAGTTGCTGTACTGGTAATTGCCGATAGGGGCATTCGCCCAACTGTCGTTCGTTCCGCCGCAAATCAAGATGATGTCCGGATTGCCCAGCAGGGTAGTGCGGTTGATGAATGAACGGTCGCTGTAATCCTCATCGCGATAGCCGGTGTTGCAGATGGTGGAACCAGAATATGAATTGATATTGCCCATCTTGTAACCACCTTCCTTGATAACCTGCCACCACCAGGTTTGTTCCACCTTGTTGACATCGGTTACTTTTTGAACCGCAGTGGTGTACCAGGTGGCATATCCCTTTGGAATGAAACCCTCGAATGTTGAATACGAGTCGCCGAGAACGGCAACGGTCTGCTTCACCTGTGCCAGAAGAGGCATCAGGGCGAACATAAACAAGCAGACGATAACTGATAATCTTTTCATGACGTTTATTTGTTTATAGTTTGATTTTTTTATATGATCCTCTTTTTGGGATAGAGTCTGAAACCCGATTGCAAAGATACAATATTATTTATGGATATACAAATGTTTTGGGCAATAATTTTATATGAAATTTTCCTATGGATTCCTATATATAATAATGTGTAATCCCCGTTTCTCCTTAAATCTTCTAGTTCTTCCTATATTCAAGTGCTTTTTTATGTTAAATCTCTATGTTGTTTAGTGACAATATCGAATATTCTTATTATATTTGTCAACAAATTAAAGAGCTAACAATTATGACTAATGACTCATTTTCAATAAGATTGCGGGAAGCGCGCCTGATGATGGGACTCAGTATGGATAAACTCGTAGAGCGGACCCATGGAGCCATCACCAAGCAGAGCATCTCCCGATATGAGAAAGGCATCATGCGCCCCAAGCGTGATGCCCTGCAAGCCATAGCTAAAGCCCTCAATATCAGCGAGGCATATTTCGATGGTACCAATATCAAAATAGATGTTCCGATGCTCCGTACCACCTCCAATGGGAAGGTATCCGAAGACGAGTTGCAAGCCCTGGAAGCGAAACTCTCGTTTTGGACGGAGCAGTATCTTGCTAAGGAGAAAGAAGCGGGTTTTCCTACCCAGTTCAAGAATTCGATAAAGGGCACCAGGGTATCAACGCTGGAAGATGCCATCCAGGCATCCAGTCTTCTTCGTGAAAAGTGGCATTGCGGTGATGGTCCCATCGCCAGCATTCTGAGACTCTTGGAAAGAAAAGGCATCATGATACTTGCAGCTAATCTTCCCGAGTATGTTTTCGGAATGAGCACCTGGGCAGATAAGAAGCATCCGCTGATGATTCTCGATTTTAATCCGGAAAAGAGTAGCGTAGAGAAACTTCGTTTCACGGCAGTTCATGAGTTAGCCCATCTTCTTCTCCTCTTCCCGGAAGACAGTCCGCTGAGGCTGGAGAAGCGCTGTGATCTCTTTGCCAGTTTCTTCCTTCTTCCCAAATTGGCGCTTATCGAAGAGTTGGGTTCCAGGAAGCGAGAGTTGATAACGCTGGAAGAGATGATAGACATCAAGGAGCTATATGGCGCCTCTCTCGCCGCTTCCATCATTGCCGCCAGAGATTACGGTATTATCACCACCGAGTATAAACGTGCATGGTATGCCGAGCATATAGAGCCTAACCCCCGTGAAATAGGTAATGGTCACTATGCATTTCCCGAGACATTGGGAAGGGAGAAGAGAGTCAACTCAATCATCAAAAGTATGGAGGAATAGAATATGCAGAATGAAAGTCAAAATATAGAATATAAGGAATCATGGGGACGTGGTTTCAAGAAGATTGCCGAGGAGTTTGAACGTGCCAGCTTGCCATTGCCAACGATAGAAGAAAATGGAGGTGGCGTGATGGCGATTATCCAGCGCAAAACGATAGAAGAAGTTATCGCAGAGCGTGGCGGGGATGTCGGTGTAAATGTCGGAGACATGTCGAAAACAAATGTCGGAGACGTGTCGGAGATTAAACTATCTGATAGGCAGCAAATTATCGTTTCTATAATAAGGTCTAATCCAACTGTTTCTGCGAAACAAATGTCGGAGACTTTGTCGGTGACTTCGAGAACGATAGAAAGAGATTTGGCGGTAATGCAAAAAGCGGGTATCATAAGGCACGAAGGTAAAGATAATGCCGGTGTTTGGGTGATACTCGAACATGGAAATACGAATTCTTAATAGTGTTAGATATGAAGCAGAATAATAATGAACAAATTGTCTTCGAGATGTTCGAAGAGGTTGCAACCGAAAGCATCGCTGAGGCTCGGAATGCATACACCTATGAAGAAATTGATGGGTGCTATCAGGAGGCGAAAGAGATTGCTGATAAGGCAAGGATGAACTTGCTGGAGAAAATGGAAGGTACATAAAAATAACTCCTACCGAAATAACGGAAATTCAATTCTGTTTTTTCGTATTAGCAATTAGTTAGTGAACATTTTAAAAGAGAATTATATGAAAGAAATTAAAGAACTAACAGGCTTGTATTCTTTAACTAAGACTATTGGGGTAGAATTAAAGCCAGTAGGTAAGACTCAAGAGCTCATTGAAGCAAGAAAGCTTATTGAGCAGGATAATCAGCGTGCCGAAGATTACAAAATTGTAAAGGATATAATTGATCGTTATCATAAGGATTTTATCGATAAGTGTCTTAACTGTGTTAAAATCGAAAAAGATGATTTAGAGAAATATGTGTCATTGGCAGAAAACTCTAATAGAGAAGCTGAGGATTTTGACAATATCAAGACCAAAATGCGTAATCAGATAACAGAAAGTTTCAAAAAGAATCCTTTGTTTGTTGGTTTATTCAAGAAAGAACTTATTACGAACTATCTTCCTAATTTTGTAAGTGAGGAAGAGAGGGTGGTGGTGAACAAATTTAGCAAATTTACCACTTACTTTGATGCGTTTAATGACAATCGTAAGAATTTATATTCTGGCGATGCCAAATCTGGTACGATAGCTTATCGACTTATTCATGAGAATTTGCCGATGTTTCTTGATAATATAGCATCCTTTAATAAAATTTCTGGGACAGGAGTAAATGAGTACTTTTCTGATATTGAGAATGAATTTACTGCTATTCTTTATGAAATGCATCTGTCCGATCTTTTTCAGATTGACTATTTCAACAACACACTTACTCAGAAAAAGATAGATAACTACAACTATGTTGTAGGAGCTGTCAATAAAGCTGTAAATCTTTATAAGCAACAGCACAAAAATGTTCGCATTCCATTGCTCAAAACATTACATAAAATGATCTTGAGTGATAGAGTTACTCCGTCATGGTTACCTGAACGTTTTGAAAGTGATGAAGAGATGCTGACAGCCATAAAAGCAGCTTACGAATCTTTGGAAGAAGTTTTAGTAGGTGATGATGATGATAGTCTTCGCAACTTATTGCTCAATATAGATAATTTTGACCTTGAGCATATTTACATTGCAAAAGATTCAGGGTTGACCTCCATTTCACAGCAAATATTTGGATATTATGACACTTATACTTTGGCAATCAAAGACCAACTGCAAAGAGAAAATCCTAATTTGTATGATGAGCGTATAGATAAATTGTACAAAAAAGAAGGTAGCTTTTCTATTGCTTATCTTAATCGATTAGTCGATACAAAAGAGCACATCACTATTAATGAATACTATAGACTGTTGGGCTCCTATTGTCGTGAAGAAGGAAAACGTAAAGATGATTTCTTTAAGCAAATTGATGGTGCTTATTGTGCTATATCACATCTTTTTTGGGGGAAACATGGCGAAATTGCCCAGTCAGACTCAGATATAGAGCTTATCCAAAAGTTGTTTGATGCCTACAAGGGCTTACAGCGCTTTATTAAGCCTTTATTAGGTCATGGTGATGAAGCTGATAAAGACAATGAGTTTGATGCAAAACTTCGTAAAGTGTGGGATGAACTCGACATCATTACACCGCTTTATGATAAGGTACGCAATTGGCTCTCTCGTAAGATATATAACCCTGAGAAGATAAAGCTATGTTTTGAGAATAATGGTAAGTTATTATCTGGATGGAGTGACAACCAAACTAAATCTGACAATGGAACACAATATGGAGGGTATATCTTCAGAAAGAAGAATGAAATTGGTGAATATGATTTTTATTTGGGTATCTCTGCAGATGCTAAGCTGTTTCGTCGTGATGAAACTATCTGTTATGAAGATGGTATGTATGAAAGATTTGATTACTATCACCTGAAGCCTAACACTTTACTAGGAAAAAGCTATATAGGAAACTATGGAGAAGATTCGAAAGCTGTGCTTTCTGCATTTAATGCCGCTATAACCAAGCTACAGTTGGAGAAGAAACTGGTTCCTAAAGATAATGAGAAAGTGCCAACATATCTCAAGCGCTTAAAGCAGAATTATGCTAATTTTTATCAAATTTTGATGAATGACGATAATGTTGTTGATGCTTACAAGAGTATGAAGCAGCATATTTTTGCAACATTGACCTCTTTGATTCGTGTACCCGCTGCAATAGAGTTGGCCACTCAAACAGACTTGGATATTGACGAATTGATTGATGAAATAATGAATTTGTCATCCGAATCATTCGGCTATTTCCCTGTTGCTACGGCAGCAATAGAAGAAGCTAATAAGAGGGAGAAGAAACCTTTGTTTCTTTTTAAGATGAGCAACAAGGATCTTTCTTATGCTGCAAAATCTTCTGAAGGATTAAGAAAAAGTCGAGGAACTGAGAATCTTCATACAATGTATCTCAAAGCCCTTCTTGGAATGACGCAGAATGTTTTTTCCATTGGAAGCGGAATGGTATTCTTTCGTCACAAGACTAAAGGATTGGCAGAAACAACAGCGAGACATAAAGCTAATGAGTTTGTTGCCAACAAGAATAAACTCAATGACAAGAAAAAAAGTATTTTTGCCTATGAGATAGTGAAGAATAAACGTTATACGGTAGATAAGTACCTTTTTAAGTTGTCTGTGAAATTGAATTATTCGCAACCAAATAACAATAAAATTGATGTAAATTCTGAAGTTCGTGAAATAATTAGTAATGGAGGTATAAAGCATATTATTGGCATAGATCGTGGTGAACGTAATTTACTTTATCTGTCTTTAATAGATCTGAAGGGAAATATTGTCATGCAGAAGTCTCTCAATATTCTCAAGGATGATCATAATGCAAAGGGAACTGATTATAAAGGTTTGCTGACAGAACGAGAGGGTGAACGTCAAGATGCTCGCCGCAATTGGAAGAAGATTGCGAATATCAAAGATCTTAAACGAGGTTATTTGAGTCAAGTCGTACATATCATTAGTAAAATGCTGGTAGAATACAATGCAATTGTTGTACTTGAAGATTTGGATCCTGGTTTTATCAGAGGTAGACAAAAAATCGAGCGTAACGTATATGAGCAATTCGAAAGAATGCTAATTGACAAGTTGAATTTTTATGTTGACAAGCATAAAGATGCCAATGAAACGGGAGGTTTGTTGCATGCACTTCAGCTTACTTCTGAATTTGAAAATTTCAAGAAAAGTGAGCATCAGAATGGATGTCTTTTCTATATTCCAGCTTGGAAAACGAGTAAAATAGATCCTGCTACTGGTTTTGCCAATCTCTTTGATACGAGATATACGAATGCAGATAAGGCGCTTGAATTCTTTAGAAAATTTGATGCGATTCGTTATAATGAGGAGAAAGACTGGTTTGAGTTTGAATTTGATTACGATAAATTCACTCAGAAGGCGCATGGTACTCGTACTAAGTGGATACTCTGTACTCATGGTAAGCGTTTGCGTTTTTTAAGAAATTCTACAAGAGTTCAAGAGATTGTTGTACTGACCGATGAATTCAAAAAAATCCTTGGAGAAGCTGGTATTGATATACATGTAAATCTAAAGGAAGCAATTTGTAACTTGGAAGGTAAAAAGAATCTCGAACCTTTAATGCAGTTTATGAAATTGCTGCTTCAATTGCGTAATAGTAAGGCTGGTACTGACGAAGATTATATCCTTTCTCCAGTTGCCGATGAGAACGGAATATTCTACGATAGTCGTTCTTGTGGTGAAGAACTTCCTGAGAATGCGGATGCTAATGGTGCTTATAACATCGCCCGCAAGGGACTGATGATGATTGAGCAGATAAAAGATGCTAAGGATTTGGATAACTTGAAGTTTGATATTTCCAACAAGGCTTGGCTCAATTTCGCACAACAAAAGCCATATAAGAATGGATGATTATATTCAGCTTTCAACGTTGAATGACTTTATTTTCTGTCCGTACTCCATATACTTGCATAGCGTGTATATGGAGTCGGATGGAGATTTATATAAAGCCGCTCCACAGACCAAAGGTACTCTAGCGCACCAAGGCGTGGATGAAAAGAAAGGGAGTACTCGAAAGAGTGATATTATGTCGCTCCCAGTCTATTGCGATGAGTTAGGCATATCTGGCAAGATTGATGTCTATAAACAGGACAAGCGTTTGTTGATAGAACGTAAGAACAATCTCAAACGCATCTTTCGTGGTCAGATTTATCAACTTTGGGGACAATACTTCTGCTTGAAGGAAATGGGATATGAAGTTGAACAGCTTGCTTTCTATGAAATATCTACCAATAAAATGATTCCTGTTGAATTGCCGGGAGAACTAGGAAAACAGGAACTGGTAGGGTTCATTGAGCAGTTTAAACGTTATAATCCTGCTTCTTCTACGATACAGGTGAATCCAAATAAGTGCATCCATTGCATCTATTGCAATCTTTGCGATAAAACTAACACTGATAATGTTTACACATAAAGATATAGAAATGCGAACTATATTCGTGGTCAATTGTATTGAGCACGACCGGAGTCTTCGGGTAAATTGCGGAGAACTGATGCTAGAGGAAATTGAAGGTGATAAGAAAAAGACCTTGACTAAGTTTCCCTTCCAAAAGTTGTTGGCTCTTTTCATCATTGGTCACATCACAGTGACAACTCCACTGATTGATAAATGCAAAAAGTATGGAGTTGCTTTAGTGGTGATGAAACCAAATCTTCGTCCCGTTTTCTTTTGGGAAAATTCTGCAGAGGCAAACTATCTGCTTCGTAAAAGGCAGTTTGAATACAGCACAGAAGATCTTAGCATTGCAAAATGCATTGTATATAATAAGGTGTTGAATCAGAAAGCAGCATTAGCAAAGACTCGAAAGAAGGATAGTTATACTGTGGATGCTATCAAGCAATGTGATGCCGCATTGGTTACTTTGCCCGACGTAGATGAATACAATCAGTTGATGGGATTGGAAGGAACTGTTGCTAAGACATATTTTTCAGCATATTATCAAAATCAAAACTGGAATGGAAGACATCCAAGAATGAAGAGCGATGTGCTGAATGTGACACTGGATATTGGTTACTCTATCCTATTCAACTTTGTGGAAAGTTTCATTCGTATGTTCGGATTTGATCTGTATGTTGGTGTGTACCATCGATTATGGTTCAAGCGCAAATCATTGGTATGTGACTTGATGGAACCTTTCAGATGCATCATAGACCATGCTGTATTGTTGGCGTTTAATAGAAAGCAGTTCTCTGAGAAAGACTTTACTTTGATAAAGCAGGAGTATCATTTGAAGTATGAGAAGTGTGCTGACTATTATAGGGTATTTTATGACGAGTTGATTGCTCGTAAGATGGACATATTTAAGTTCGTTCAGCAGTATTATCGTTGTTTCATGGGATGTAAGTCAGTAAAAGAATATCCAATATTTGAATTTTAAATGATAATAGTTAGTTATGATATTTCAGATGACAAGATGCGTACCAACTTCTCTAAAATGCTCAAGAGTAATGGTGCTATCCGTCTTCAGTTTTCTGTATATGAAGTAAGAAATACAAAGAGAATTATGGATAATCTTGTTGCTAAGATAGAGGCTTATGCCAAACATTTTACAGCTGATGATAGTGTAATTCTCTTTGATGTTGATTCTGATAAGCTTACTAAGTATGGTAATGCTATTCATAGAGATCAGGCTATAGTTTATTTTTGATAGTGCAAACATCTGTTTTTGATATTGCAAATCTTGGTCTTTATATTTTTGTGATAAAGCATATAAGTTGCTTATTTACAGGCCGTTCTTTGAAATATTTGATTAAACCTTAATGGGAGGGGTGGATAAAATCTCCAAAATATTCAAGCAAAAAAGCCGTTGTTTCAAGGATTTTTTGTATCTTTGCAGTCTATAAGGGGCTAGTAAGCTTCAATAATTTCTACTATTGTAGATCTCGAAATGGCATGTAGGAAAGTTAAGAGTGGCTAGTAAGCTTCAATAATTTCTACTATTGTAGATAAGAAATATAAATTCAAGAGTGTGAGCAATAGGCTAGTAAGCTTCAATAATTTCTACTATTGTAGATTGATGATGTAAAAAAGTACTTGCTTCATAGGCTAGTAAGCTTCAATAATTTCTACTATTGTAGATTGAAAGGAAGAAATCGGTGGCGATGAAGGCTAGTAAGCTTCAATAATTTCTACTATTGTAGATATGTGGAACATCATTTCCACCTGCTGAATGGCTAGTAAGCTTCAATAATTTCTACTATTGTAGATATAAATTGATTAGCCTTATTCAGGCTATGGCTAGTAAGCTTCAATAATTTCTACTATTGTAGATAAGCAGACCTTGGACTACGTTCTTGAGAGGCTAGTAAGCTTCAATAATTTCTACTATTGTAGATAAAAACGGGTTGCTCTTTATGAGTTCTATGGCTAGTAAGCTTCAATAATTTCTACTATTGTAGATGGCAATGCCAAAAGAAAGCCCGTGCGGCGGGCTAGTAAGCTTCAATAATTTCTACTATTGTAGATGAGATAACTGCAAATATCCTTGCGAGAAGGCTAGTAAGCTTCAATAATTTCTACTATTGTAGATAAATAATGAAAGGTATGTTTTATATTAGGGCTAGTAAGCTTCAATAATTTCTACTATTGTAGATTGGAAGGCTTCCGGGAAAGTTTTAGCGGCTAGTAAGCTTCAATAATTTCTACTATTGTAGATTTGACGTTGATGTCCAGGTCCGAGTGATTGGCTAGTAAGCTTCAATAATTTCTACTATTGTAGATAATCCACGCACCCACATAGGATGAGGAATAATATTAGTAAGTTTTCATAATTTTTACTATTGTAGATAATTCCATAAAGGTGCGATAAAGTATGTTTGTTGCTTGAAGATGTAATTTTATACGAAAATATGGTGCAAGGATGAAAATTTAATTCGAATACAAGTGAGTGCTACCGTCACCAACCTATAAGAGTATCAAGGAATCGGCCTGTCAGTTAGGTTTGGAGTTTGATGTAGAGTAAGGCTATTATATTTCGTACCTGAATGGTTGTTCGGAATTTCCGAACAACCACTCCGAATTAAAAGAGTAGATGATGTGGATTCAACAAGCGAAACTTAAATCTTGGTATCGTTTGCAGTGATAGTATGGTATCGGTACGGCGCTATCGTCAATATGCTGTTGTTGTTCTGATAATCCTTTTCCATAACGCTTAGTTTGAATGTTTACGCCACAAAGATACTAAAAATATTGATTACTTCGTTTTTTGTACGAAGAAATTTTAGCAAAAGAAATAAAACTTAACGTTAAATGGACTTTGTAAGAAAAAAGTGGTTTGTCGGAAATTCCGACAGACCACTCAATATGGTGCTTAAGAGATTTGACTTATTCATCTAACCCATGGTGAAGTCTGGCCAGTTTGTCATTCCAAAGCCCAAGATTACCAAGCGTTGTGTTAAAGCTTAGTTAACGTAACAAAATAGTTACTGAAATATTTGGTGGTTCGTAACTTTATTGTTACCTTTGCATCGTCCGATAAGGACAAAGTGATGATTATGAATTGATATGAATTTAATATATATAATATGGTTAGAAAGGTAACTGTTGTGGTTGAGTCAGGCAAGGGTGGTTTTAGCTGCTTTATGGCTAACGACTCCGATGACTTGAATTTTAGTCTAATAGGAGATGGCAAGACTGCCAAGGCTGCGATGGAGGATTTCCTGATTGCTGATAAAGAAATGAGAGAGTCTTTCAAGGAGGATGGCAAGGAATACCCAGACTTAGATTTTCATTTTGTTCTGGATGTAGGTTCGTTTTTTGATTACTATCCGTTGAGCATAACTGCTTTCGCCAAGTATATCGGTATGAATGCTTCACTCCTTCGTCAGTATGCAGCAGGCATCAAGACGCCACAGAACAAGAACTTGGAGAAGATTCGCCAAGGTATAGATAAACTCAAAGGAAATATAGATGCTGGTCTCTTGATAGATAAGCCAGTTCTACAATATGTTTGAAGAAAATGAGGCTGGGGTCATCGTTCCCCATAAGACAAAAGTCGCCATAGCCTTGTGGCGCAGACAACCAATATGGATAGTTGGTTGTACTTCATGAAAAATTAAATCAATTAAAAGCCCTGGTGCGAGATGCATCGGGGCTTTTTATATAAAATGTTTTGCAGTTTTTATTACCATATCTGCCACGCTTATATGTAACTATTTGATTATAAGTGTATAATGCGTGGCAATAAGCGGTATTTCTATTGCCACCTACTGCCACGTATTGCCATGCTCTTTTTATAATGAAATGAGATAAAAATAGAGACGTTTATTTCATAACTACCAGATACTCAGTTCCAAATCTCGTTCTTCGATTCTCCAATCCTTCGATATTCTGAAGCTCTCTGCCCAATCTCTGCAGACTCGAAGTCTGCAGGGAGGAGCCGAATTTCTGCTTCGAAATGTCGAAAATGGCGGCTGCCATCATGTATTCTCCCTTTTCCGGGTCATTTGTTGGCTCAAAAACCTCCAGAAAACATTGCTTAATGGGAGAAATCTGCTCAAATTGCCTGTTATATTGCATGATGATGGCAGTTTCCTGGGCATCGAAATAGGATTTTTCTCCCTGCTCCAGGGCTTGCATCGCCTGCGCATAAAGCTGCTCATAGTTCAATCTGCCACTCACATCAATAGGACCCGTCAGTTCCACACCCAGAAAACGGCGGTTGCCGGATGGGTCGGCTAGAATATCCGTCATGTTGCTCGTAGCTATGAAGGAGGCTAGACGAGGGAACTCCTCTACATGACTTCCATACGGCGGCTTGATCTTCACCGTGGGCAGTTGCAGCAGATTCTTCAGAAAACCCTGTTGTATCTGGGGAGAAATCTGATTGAACTCATCCAGATTGATGAGCAGAAACTGTACCATGCCCTGCAACACCTGGCGCTTCTCCGAAAGAAGCATGTTGTCGGTGAAACCCCACGACAGTTCGCCCGGTATCAGACGGCGACAGAAGGTGCTCTTGTTGTAGCCCTGCTTGGAAATGAGCAGCGGCATCGTGCTGTTGCCGTATTGGCGGCGATAGGAACCTCGCCACTGGTCTACCATGCCCAAAAACCATGTGTAGAACCAGTCTTCCCAATGCGGATTTAGGGTAGGAACGGTGCGGGCGAGGGCACGGATATTCCGTGTATTTCATCACGGCATTATAGCGAAACTGGTATCTGCTTTGCAGAAAATTCTTCATCTGCAGAATATCAGCTCTGCCTTTTCTTCCCGATGAGGCTTTCTCGGTTTTCCTATCCTTGGAATGGGTGGCGTAGGCACTGCCCACAATCTGACGGAACTCTTCCTCGGTGGCATCATTCCAGTTGTTTCTTCGGATATGGATGAATGCCTCCTCTTCGCTTATGCCCATGCGGCAGAGCTTGGCAGCAACGGCTGAAAGGAAGGCGAAAAACTGGTCGTTCTCATTAGCCCACTTCATGTTGGTTTCTGTCATTTCTGTCTGCGTCTCCTGGACAGCCTTACTGTAAAGAAACTCGTTGTCCTGGAATGCCTTCAGGTCATCCACTCGCTTGGGAGCGGCTGTTGATAGTTGGCAGTTTCTGGCGATGCGTTCCCAAAAACGGTCGATGCTTTTCTGGCTGACCATCAGTTGGTTCTGCCTGTTGATTCTAGTGATGGTAAACTTCATATTCAAGCTAATTATATGATATAACGATATTTAGAATAGCTTATGACGTATATGTTAAGCTGTAAATGACGGTCTGAACGGTGCTTCCAGGCATCGAGGAATGTTACCCGAGGCGTTGCCCAACTTTGCCCGAGGCTTTGGGCACTTATGACCGAGGTAGTCGGTTAATAGTACCCGTGTTCTCGGGTGTGAGTGCTCATGTTCATGGGCACGAATCCTCATGTACGCGGGTGCTTAGTAGTTAACCTCTTCCGTATATTTATCGAATTTCAGGTTGGTGTATCCACGTGCCTTGCACCAGTTAAGAACATACTGTTGCTGTTCTGGCAAGAGGCCCGTCTGTCCTAACTTATATCTGTAATATGAAGTGTTGCTTCCGAAGTAGGAAGTCATGTGGGTTCTGAAACTGCCTCCGTCTTTGCGCTTCAGTTCGTCAAGAAGTTTCTCAAAACCGTATGCCATTTTCATCAGTCGTAGTTGCAGGAAGTGTTCGCACTTATCGTCGTGATAAGCGTCGGGATAGACGGCGTAGCCGATGGTGTGCTCCGGATCTTTATAGGTCACGGATAGATAGCGTGCGCATTGCTGGGCTAGGGGACATTGCTGGTTGAAGCAATAGGTCCATGTGCTGTGACTTTCGCCGTTGGCGAAATAGAGTCTTACTAAATCTGCTTGTGTCATGGTCTCATTATGTTTAAAGTTTAAGAGGGGTTTCACAGGAGTCTTGAGCTTCTAGGTGGAATCGGCAAGAACTTTTCTTGTTGGTTGCAAAGATACAAAAAAATGGGTCTGAATGCAAGCTTTTTCTCATTTTATTTGCTTAAATGATTTTTTTTCCGTACTTTTGCCCTAGGCAGAAGAAAGTTCTGTTAAGATATAAACATTTAGATTATGCAATACAAGAATATCATATTCGATTTAGGTAATGTCTTGGTGAAGCTCAATCCGGAAGGATGCATCGGGGCTTTCAAGGCGATAGGAATGGGGGAACTGGTAGAACAGAATCCTCAGAGTGAAGGGATGAAGCTGATGAGCAAGCTGGGTGTGGGAATGATTACCACCGAAGAATTCTGTGAAGCAGCCCGTAAGTTGACAGGGACTGATGTGAAGAATGAAGACATCATCGCTGCTGCCAACAAGATGCTGGTGGAGATTCCTGATGAGAAAAAGGAGCGACTCCTGCAGTTGAAGAAGGCTGGTTACCGCCTCTTCCTCTTGAGCAATACCATTGATATACATTGGGATTATTGCGTGGAGCATCTCTTCCCTTATCAGAACCATGGGGTAGAGGATTATTTCGAACAGTGCTTTCTCTCTCAGAAAATGCATCTGGCAAAGCCTGATGCCCGCATCTATGAGGAGGTAATCAGGCAGGCGAACATCCATCCCGACGAAACCCTCTTCATCGATGACCTGAAGGAAAATTGTGAGGCTGCCGAGAAACTGGGCATCCATACCTTCCAGAACGTGAAGTTTGATGATTGGCTTGCACTTACCTTTGTACGCTAATAATAACTAACAAATAATATCAAAATGAATGTTTACAAGACATCAGGATTGAAAAACAGCCGTATTGACGTGGCTGATGCCTTGCAGATGTACGCCACATGGAAACATGGAACAATTGGCTTTATCCTATCTACAATTTCTTCATCCTCTCGTTCGTAGTTTCAGGCTTCGTACTATTGTGGTATGGTAAGGAATGGTTCAGAAAGGGGTTGTCGTTCCTGCGCCAGTTTGGTAAGATGAGTCTGACCAACTATTTTCTCCAGTCTATCATCGGTTGCGGACTGTTTGCCTATTATGGTTTCAATCTCCAGACAAAGCTTGGCATTACCTATGCCTTTCTGGTAGGAATTGCAATGGTAGTGGTGCAATGTCTGTTTTCAAATATCTGGCTCAAGTATCATTCCCATGGTCCTTTTGAGGGAATATGGAAGAAGTTGACCTGGATAAAATTTTAAGGCTTCCAAAAATCCCTCGCTTAGTCCAATTGGCTAGGCGAGGGATTTTTATTCATCGATTTTTTCTTTGATTTTATATTTACCTTTATTTCTTCTTCACTATCAACTTGCTTCCTTTCTGCACATCAGCCTTGATTTGGGTGAAGCGTTCGTTCTTTACATCTTCCAGCATGATGGCAGGACGATAGTCGGGTTTGATAGTAGTGAAACTTACATTATCTACTTCCAGATTATCCACGTGGCGGGCAAAGAGGCCGAAAGCCGGTGTTTCCTTGGCAAACTTAGGCTCAGGATAGTTGGTGCCTTGCTCTCTGTATTGTCTCTTAGCAAGTTCAGCTGCGCCACCTCCACGATATTGCAGACGGATGTTGCTGAGCGAAATATTGCGAAGAGGCTCGCCTGGCATTCCTGTAATGATGATACCGGCAAGGGAATCCACATCGTTGGCAACCACATTACTGATCATGATGTCGCGACCTGTAGATACAGTAGTGCGCTCCTTAGGACCTCGGTTGCGGCAACCGGTGGTAATATAGATAGGGTAATGGTGTACATGGTTCATGGTGATGTTGTTTACTACCACATTCTCCATGATGCCCTGGTCAACCTCTTCAAACGCCAGACCGCTGCTATACATGAATGTGCAGTTGCTGAGCGAAATATTTTTATATCCTCCATTCGATTCCGTGCCGAGTTTGAATCTTCCGCATACCCAGTTTACCTTTTCAGGAATATAGGTTCCATCAAGCAGGGTGCCAACCTTGTAGCCCGTAATCACACAGTTGGTAATGGCGATGTGCTCTGTAATCACCGGTTTCTTCAGTGCGTATGAACTTTTGAGAACCAGGGCGTCATCGTGAGGTGTGTTGATTTTGCAGTTGCTTACGGTGAGGTATTTGCAGCAGTCGATGTCGAATCCGTCGCGGTTGGTATCAATCACCACATTATCTACGGTACCCAATTCGCATCCTGTAAGTATGATGCCGAAGTGACCGCCCCGGTAGATGGTGACATCACGGATCAGGATGTTGCGGCATTGCTTGAGGGCAATGGCCTTATCGCCCGTACCGATATTTCCACCTTGCAGTTTTCCGCCTTTTTCTGTATCTCTCCTGGTGAGTCCTTCGCCGTCAATCATTCCTCGTCCGGTGATTGATACATCATTGGCACCGATGGCATAGATGAGACTGTTTTTGAAATAAGAGTGTCCACCATCCTGGTAGGCTGGTCCTATCCATTCTTCTGCCTCATCGTATGCTTTCATCTTAGCTGGTGCGGCAAGGATTTTGGAGCCGGTCATCAGGTGGAGTTCCACATGGCTTTTCAGGCGGATGCTTCCACAGAGATAGGTTCCTGCAGGCAGAACGATACGTCCACCTCCATGTGCCACACAGGTGTCGATAGCGGCATTGATGGCATGATGGTCTAGCGTCTTTCCATCGCCCATAGCTCCGAAGTCTTTTACATTGTAGTCTTTGGCTTGCAAGCCTGTCACTGTCAGTGCTAGAAATAGCAGAAATGTAGATAGTTTCTTGTACATGATTTTTTTATTTTTATGATTTCGATGAATCTTGTTTATGATTTCGATGATTCTAGTTTATGATTTCGATGAATCTGGGTGCAAAATTAAAGAAATCATCTGGAAGAAATGTATGATAATTGTTCAATTTGTACTGCTTTTCGTTCATTTCCATCATCACGCCATGCACGGTGCCCACGGTAGCATGCGAGAGAGGTGTATGGAAACATGTATAATGGTCATCAAGGAATTGCAATGGTTGTGGTGCAATGTCTGTTTTCAAATATCTGGCTCAAGTATCATTCCCATGGTCCTTTTGAGGGAATATGGTAGAAGTTGACCTGGATTAAGTTCTAGATATTCAAGTTTACATAAGAGAAAAAGGTGTGTCATAACTCCATGACACACCTTTTTCTCTTATTTATCCTTTCTGAATATCTTATCAACGACAACGGCGATGGCACCATCGCCTGTTACATTGCAGGCAGTGCCGAAACTGTCCATCGCGATATAGAGGGCTATCATAAGCGCCTGCATATCAGCATTGAAACCCAATACTGAGG
>ERZ1023674.142-NODE-142-length-20172-cov-41.954963_pt1 | contig 20172 bp, 9 predicted proteins | sample MGYA00380343_ERZ1023674 | MGnify/ENA primary metagenome ERZ1023674 (study PRJEB33179, sample SAMN07448985) | human gut metagenome | biome: Human-gut; feature: Human associated habitat; material: Faeces | host: Homo sapiens | place: India: Bhopal | collected...
TTTTAACAGTTTGTTTTATGAGTAAGAGTTACAAAATTTCAAAGACAGTGGTCCACATGGGACCTAAGAAGGGTAAGATACTCTACAGCGTTCGCCCTTACAGTTATGGTACTTTGACCACCGAAGAGGTTGCTAAGCAGATCTCTATGGAGTCTACCGCTACTCCTGCCGACGTAAAGGCTGTGCTCGACCGCTATGCCTACTATGTGAAGGAGAACCTGAAGAAGGGTTACGACATCGAGCTGTTCGGCTTCGGCAAGCTTTACCTCCGCTTCATCACCAGCGGTGCCGTGGAGAACGAGAAGAATGCCAACGCCAAGCTCGTGAAGAGCCTCATTCCTTCCTTCCGTCCTGCGTATAGCCTGCTGAAGAACGGAAGCCGTGTCTATAACCTGGTTCCTGACAACATCGAACTCGTGAATTACGATGACGAGAAGAAGGAGAAGACACCTGGTGATTCCGACGGCGGCGGTTCTACCGGCGAGAACAAGAACCCGGGCTCGGGCGATAACACCCAGAGCGCAGGCGGTTCGGGTACTACGGGCGGAACAACGGGCGGCACCGACCAGGGTGGCAATACTGACCAGGGTGGCGGCAGCGATGGTGATTCTTCTGACGTAGTAATCTAAAATCATCAATGCCTATGAATTTAAATGATGTTCCCAACAGGAAGATTTCCTGGACCAGTGTTCTCTATGCCGTGCTGCAGGCTTTGATAGCAGCTCTCACGGCCTTGGGTGTCAGCTCGTGTGCCCAATGTCTCAAGTACTAATTCCTAAACACCTGATTTTTGCTTATGACTAAAGATCAGTTTCCTATGCCGATTGGTGGGGAGATGGTCCGCAATGAGCGGACTCTCCTCGCCAGAGTGGAGGACGGGCGATATATGATGTCGCCAGAGTCTGTGAAGTATCTCGTGCTGCATTGTTCTGCCACGAGATGCAACCGGAATTATCCGGTGGAGCAGTTGCGACGCGACCATCTGGCACGCGGTTTCCGTGACATCGGCTACCACTTTTATGTGCGAAAGGACGGCAGCTGCACGCAACACCGTTTCCTGCTGGAGGTTGGTGCCCATGCCCGCCCCTACAACCGCTGCTCGATAGGTATCTGCTACGAGGGCGGTCTGGACGAGAAAGGCAGACCTTGCAACACGCTGACTCCGGAGCAGTATTCCAGAATCCGTGAACTGCTTGCTGTCCTGAAGGGGCTTTTCCCGAAAGCCGAGATTGTGGGCCATCGGGATTTGCCGGGTACGACTCCCAAGGATTGTCCTTGCCTGGAGGCGAAAGAGATTTTTGGGACGTAGAACACGTGGCAAAAATACAAAAAAAATATGAGAACAGACTAATTATCCGAGTTTATTTTCAGAGAAATAAAAGAAATGGCATTAGGATATGGAAAACTCCATATTCTAATGCCATTTTATATTGAAGAACTTTCCCGGCACCAGGGGCTCCTGATGCCGTTTCTTGATTTCATTTATCTTCTATTTATTTCTTCACAAACTTCACGGTTCTGCTCTTGCCGTTACCATAGTTGACTACTGCGGCATAGACGCCCGGCTGCAATGAAGAGATGCTTGCCTCATTGCCATTTACATTCATCACGGTTCTGCCGCTTACATCAACGATGCTGATAGATGCGGCGCCGGCTGCAGCGAAACTGTTGCTGTCGAAGGCTATCACCTCGCTGGCATCACTGGCAATATCCTTGATACCGGTAGCCACCTTCTCTACTCCACCATAGAATCCGAGGTTGTCGAGGCAGAGTGCCTCACCCTTCTTGGAAACAATGTTGAAGGCCACGGCGATATTCTTGCCATTGTACTTGCCAAGGCTGATACCGCGAGTCTTTGGAGTAGTGTTCTCGTTGGAAATCTTTGCCTCAGAAGTATACCAGTAATCTGCAGGATTGGTAGAACCATCTGAAACCTTCACATTATAGCTGTCCAGGTTGCCATAAGCGTTGAATGAGTTCGCATCCCATGCAAAATAGGTATTCTCATCGGTAACCTTCACCTGTGGAAGAATAATCCAGCGGTCTGGTGTCGCACCATCAATCCAGGATGTACCTGCCAGAAGGTGTTCGCCCAGCATCTCGTGCTTGCCAAGGTTGAAGATACCCCAGCCCTGCTCGTTGAATTCCTCACCGGCATTAGGGTTCACAGTGCCCTTGTCGCCTACATAGAAGCTGAAGTCCTCAGGAATCTTCGCATCCTCGAAATCATAGAGGATGGCTGGTGTACCGAGTGATACAAACTCCTTCTCAATCACGTTGTTATCAGTAGAACTGTCATCAGCACTCTGAATCTCAATCTTCAGCTTGTGCTTGCCCTGTGGCAATCCTGCAATGACATCCTCGGCTGTGAAAGAAGTGATCTTCTGCGCCTTCATATCGAGGGCGATTTCCTTCCTCACCGCACCATCTACAGAGATGATGGCCTTACCCTCTGCATCCTTGATGCCTACATTCTGAACCTCGAACTCCACATTCTTGTCGTTAGGAGTGCGGGCATACTCGAATGGCTTGGAAATACTGTTGATACCCAGGTCGGATGCATTGCTGGATGCCTTGTAGAACTGCACATCGTCGATGGTGAGCCAGTTCTCATCCTTGTCGCTGAAGGCATAGAAGCCCAGATAGATGGTCTGTGGCTTGTCGAACTTGATTACCTTGAACGCCTCCTGGTAAGCACCCTGCTGAACGGTCTGCTCATCAATCTTGCTGGTCATATCGGCAGGGGTATTGCCATTACCATAATATACGCCCAACTTCTCGGTATGGCCGTCGGAACCGGAATACCAGTAGCGCAATACGTAGTAGCCAGCCTCTACCTTCACTGGGTCGAGAACTGCCCAGTCGTTGGCATTGTTCTCCTTATTATAATTATAGGCGAGACAGGTTACACCCGTGCGTGACATATTCATCCAAAGGCTTGAATACAGGGTCCAGACACCATCATCCTCATTGAGGTTGTAGTATTTAAACTGCACATTGTCCTCGTTAGGCTCAAATCCCCATGTGCATGGAGGAGTGAGGGCACCATTGTGGCGCACGGCTACCTGACAGGTATCGTTGGCCATGTTGTAATCATCTGCATCGATGGAATAGACCTTGACATTGTAGTTGTGGCGTGGCTCTGAGAAATCTGCCTTGGTATTGAAGGCGTATTCCATGCTCTCGCCAGCCTCCAGGGTGGCATTCACATCCTCTACCACTGGCTCACGGTCGTCAATCTGATAAGCTACCTTGAAGTTCTTGCTGGCATCGTAGCCGATATTGGCAACCCTGATCTTCACGGTTTCTGCATCCGTAAGACTATCACCTGTTTGAGGGGCAAGCAGGTCGGTGGCCTGCAAATCGATTGCCTTGTCGATTTCAGAAACACTGAAGTTGCACATATAGAACTTCCACTGGTCGGCAGGACTGAAGCAGCGGAATCCTACATAAAAAGGCTCGCCTTCCTTGGCACTGTAGATGAATGATTCCGTGGTAGCCTGACCCTTGACAGCATCGTTGAGATTCTGAAGTTTCTTCAGGGCACTGACGGTTGGCTTTGAACCTGTGCGCACCTCGATTCTCTCACCATAGGTGGTACCATAGGTGGTATATTTCACCAGCAGGTTACCCGTTTTCTTTGGGGTAATGGCAGGAGAAACCAGCCAGTCGTCAGCTTGGTTCGTTGCCGAATAAGGGTAATAAACGTGTGACTGGCTTCCCTCGACATCGAATTTCCAGGTAGCACCATCTTCGTTGGCATCGATAACCGTCCATTTCTGGAACTCATCCTCCGTAGAGAAATCAGTCTTGTAAATGTCTTGTGCTGTTGCGGCAACGGTTGCAGCAGCAGCCATAAAAGTAAGTAGTACTCTCTTCATAAGCATAAAATGTTATTTATTCTGCAAAATTAATAGAATTGTGTCACTAATTAGCATATTCATCTAACATTTAATGTATTTTAAGACAAATACAATAAATTCACACTACAAATGCAATTAACTATCCCGCCTACCCTGCATCTATATTACGTTTAAACCCATATATTTACGTTTAAGTACAAAATTTGACATCGACTTTATTTTTTTTAAAATATTGACATAGTTTGGTGATTAAAACCGTATCTTTGCAAGACAAAATGCAGTTATTTACATTCATCAATATAAAAACAACAAGGCTTATGAAAAGACTGTACTTGCAAAAATCGTGCATTGAAAAACAGTATGTGCACATTCGCAATAGCCTTATTGCGGTAAGTATGGCATGCTTATCCACGAGCATGATGCCATGCTATGCCCAGAAAGCTAAACCCAATTCCTCTTTTGTTGTAACACCGTCAGACCCAGCAGATTGGAACAATCTGAACCTTCCTCACCGCCTCACCCTGGAGGGTAAGTTTGAAAGCCCAGACGAATCAGGCGGAAAGATAGAATATGCCGTAGAAGACAGCGAGGAATGGACTGCCCTGACAGAAAATATGGATTCCGGAAGCAAGTTCTCTTCTACCATCACCGTCAATTTTGTTCCTGGCAAAACCAAGCATAGCATCCGATTAAGAGTCATTGATTATTCTGGCTCAATCACTCTGCTTACTCCTATAGAATACGCCGACATTTCTGCCTGCGAATTCACCGGCATCAAAGACTATACCTTTACCGGTGATTCTATCTACCAGCAGGAAATCTCATCTTCCTTGTCTAAGGAACAATATGTGGTGACGAACTATCAGAATAACGTGAACGCCGGAAAGGCCAACTTTCTGGTTGAGGGCGTTTTTCCATATACCATCGGCTCCAAAAACTATGAGTTCACCATCTACCAGATGGATGCTCAGGAGTGGAAACTCCTCACTGCGCTCAACGCCACCCTCATCAAGATGGGATGGAAGGAACCTTGGGATATGAGCCAGGGCGAAAAGGGTGCTTCCCAACTGAAGGGCGTGACCCTGGAAAAAGGACACGTAAAAGCACTCGACCTGAGCAACCAGCAATTGGCGGGCAATCTTCCTGCCACCGCTTTTGTTCTCCCGAAACTGGAAAGCCTCAATATTTCGCATAACAGATTCAAGGGAAATCTGGGCGTCTTGGGAAGAACGCTTCCGGCATTGACTACACTCGATGCCAGCTATAATGGCTTTACCGATGTGTTGCCTACGTTGCCTGCTACCATCAAGCAGCTCAACATCAGCAACCAGACCATCGACAAGACCATCACCGTAGATGGTTCTCATTTCAATATCAATGCCATCATTCCGCAGTTGCCTACCATCCTTGCCTATGACCATGAGAAGCAAGGATACAACACATCGGAGATTGGCTTCCTGATTACGCAGTCGGATTCAGACTACTGGTACAGCAAGTGGGGCATGCACGTGATTTACAAGAACGGAAAACTCTCCGTGCCATACATCACCACTCCATTTGAATACTGCGGCGAGAGCGGCGATACGCTTACTGCCGTAAAACTCAAGTCAGGAGCAGACCAGAGCATCGAGGGCAGCAACCTGAAGCTGAAGTATATCTTCCAGCAAGGTGATGCCAACTTTGCACCAGGCATCGATGCCACCGACCTGCAGACCACCATTCTCTATGCCTTCGGCGCATACCGTTACATGCCGTTCAACTTTACGGCTGCTGATACCTACAAGGATGAAATCATCAACGTGCAGGATGTGGTTTGCACCGTCAATATCATGTTAGGCAAAGCCGCTTCTGCTGCCAGAAAGCATGATACTTCTCGAAGCTATGCTGAAAATGATGAATATACTAATAGCCAGCAGAATACAAATACATCAGCACAGGCAGGAATCTACCTGCGTGATGGCAAGATCTTCCTCAATACAGAAGTACCGGTGGCAGCCCTCAGCATTGCAGCTTTCGGACACATCAACTGGAACCTGAAGCAGTTGGGAATGGAGCAGGCCACAGAAGGAAGTTCGCTCGTAGCTTACTCTCTGTCGGGTAACACCTTGCCTGTTGGCGAAACACTGATAGGAACCTACGAGGGCAATGCTACCATCACCGGCATCAGCCTGGCAGACGAGGAAGCCAAGTCCATTTCTTCCGGCACACACAATGGTACGGTAACCCGTATCAATGGCATCAGCGAAAGCAATGATGCAGCCGAGATGGTTATCTTCAACACCCAGGGCATCAGAACGCAGAAGATGCAGAAGGGCATCAACATCGTGAAGACCCAGAAGGGAACTAGAAAAGTTGTCAAGAAATAAAAAACTCTGGTAATATGAAACAAAGACATTTCATCACCACCCTGTGCCTGCTGATGCTCTTCGTGGCATCGGCATGGGCACAGAAGAACACGCTGGAAATTCCAGACGTGACCGTGGCGCAGGGAAAGTCGATTTCGCTGCCCGTAAACATGGAAAACTCCGCCGATATCGTGGCGGTGCAGTTCACCATGACCACGGCAGACGGCGTCACCTTCTCTTATGAGACCGCCCGAACCACGGAACGTGCCGATGGCCACTCGCTGACCATGAAGCCTATAGGAGTGAATAAATATATGGTTATGATCTTCTCCTCCCAGAACCGTGCGTTCATAGGGCGAACGGGCAGCATCATGACCGTAGTGCTCAACACATCCAGTTCGCTGAAAGAGGGTGACAAGATTCCTATCACCCTATCCGATGTGGTTATCGGCGAAAAATCGGGCAAGAACCTCGCCACAGGTTTTACTTCTGGTTCGGTAAACATCGCCAAGTCGCCTGATTTGGAAGTGAGCCAGGTAGAAACAAAGGCCACCAACCTGCTGCCTTACAATAAGATAAGCGTAAACTGGCAGGTTAGCAACATAGGCGGCCTTTCTACAGAAGCCGGATGGAGCGAACAGGTATTTGCAGAATCTGCCGACGGTAAATTCAGCAAACTGCTGGGAACCATCGACTACGACCAGAAGCTTGCCGCAGGCGGAACCATCAGCAGAACTGCCGAATTCGACACCCCAATGGAACTCGGCATCAGCGATAACGCCCGCATCAGGGTAAAGGTGCGCCCATACAGCAACACGGGTGAACCTAGCTGGATGCTCGCCAACAACGAAGCTACCACCAGCGGAACCCTGCAGACTGCCAACATGCTTTTCATCAACCCTGCAGCTGCGCACATCGAAGAAGCCAGCGCACAAAACGTAAGGTTGAAGCTCATCCGAAGCGGAAGCACGGCACAGGCTGAAACCTTCAAGCTTGCGCAGACGGCAGATGCCCGCATAGAATTGCCAGCCGAAATAACCATCCCTCAGGGACAGTCGGCTACCTATTTCTATGCCAAGGTCATCGCCAACCAGAAACTCGACAACGATTCCATCGTCACCGTCAACATCGATGGCAACAACTACATTACCGGTACCACAGCCATCAAACTGACGGATGATACCAAGCCACAGCTCACCCTGAGCACCAAGCAGCAAGATGTGACGGAAGGCGGAAAGCTGACCCTCACCATTACCGCCGAACGCCAGTCGGCCACCGATAAGGCTATCAGCCTGAGCTGCGACCTACCATCAAGATTCAGGATTCCGGCAAACATCATCCTCCCAGCCCGGAAAACCTCTGTGGATGTGGAAGTGGAAGCCCTGGAAGATGATATTCCTGATGTAGAGAAGGTTGTAACCTTTGCCGCATCAGCCGATGGATATGAGAATGGCACCCTGCTCTCTACCCTGGTAGATGATGACATTCCTACCCTGCAGCTGGAACTCACCCCTACTGCGATTTCTGAGGCCGACGGTCCGCTTTCGGTAAGCGCCAAGTTGAGCCGCACAGACAATATCGACAAGAAGGTGACCGTTAAGCTGAGCGACAATTCAGAAGGCAACCTTTACTATGCCCGCCAGACCATCGAGATGGCTCCGGGCGTGAAGGAGGTAACCCTCAACATGGGTCCGATAGACAACAGTCTGGTGGATGGCGAACGCACCTACCAGGTAACTGCTGCCGTGTTCATCGCCTCATGCAGTTGCAATGCCAGCGTGGGAACATCGGGCGGAGTGGTCACCGTGCCGCTCACCATCTACGACAACGACGGTCCGGCGCTCAGTCTCAGTGCATCTTCCTCCCTGTTGAAGGAAGGCGGAGAGATGACTCTTACCGTCAGCAGAAACACCGATAGCAAGAGCCGACTTGACGTGAATCTGAGCAGCAACCACGATGCAGCCATCGAATTCCCTAAGACCGTGACGATAGCCGAAGGCGAAACTTCAGCCACCTTCACTGTGAAGTCGAAGGGCAACGATACCACTGGCGATGATCTCACCGCAACCCTCATAGCCGAAAGCGAGGGATTTGCCAAGAGCAGCGTATGGTTTACCATCAGCGACCAGACCCTGCCTGATGCCCGCATCATGGCCATCAGCAGTCAGGAAAATAAGATTGAGGCTGGCGGAAAAACCACACTGAACCTCAGCATTGCCAACCAGGGAAGTTATGTGCTCCCTGAGCAGACCAAGATAGGTTTCTATTTCGACAATGCCGCAACTCCAGCCGATGTAGCCTATCTGCAGGATAACCTTGCCGCAGGCGAGAGTACCACGATGATGCGCGAAATCACCCTCCCTGCCACCGTGGGCGAGCATAAGCTCTATGCCGTGGTAAACGATGGCCAGGGTGTGAAGGAGCTTCTCTATACCAACAACACATCCGATGTGCTCAACATCACTACCGTAGCACCTATCTCCATGGAGACCAAGGTGGCCAAGGCCATCTATGCCCCTGGCGAAAAGGTGGTTATCAGCGGAAAGGCGAAGGGTAAGGACATCGCCAAGAAGAGCGTGGAGGTATATATCGTGAACGGCGGTTACCGCCATACCATCACCACCCAGACCCAGGACGACGGCAGCTTCGAGGTAAGCTACGAGCCATATAGCGGACAGACGGGCCACTTTGCCGTAGGTGCCTGCTATCCTAGCGCCAACCTCTCGGAGGAACAGGCTTCCTTCGATATCTATGGCATCAAGCGAACCAGCAATGATGCCATCACCTGCGAGGCATCGCTGGGCGATGTCTATCAGGGCAAGCTGAACATCAGCAATCCGGGCAATCTGACCCTGACCGGCCTGAAGGTAAAGGTAAATTCCAAGCCAGATAACTGTACGGTGAACGCTACTCCTGGCACCACCACGCTGAAGGGTGGCGAGAGTACCGACGTTGCATTCAGCATTACTCCTAGCGGAGCCAGCGAGGGCAGCGACTGGGAGAAGATAGAACTCAGCATCGAGAGTGCCGAGGGTGCCGTCCTGCCTGCCACCTTATATTATTACTGTAGGGTGAAGACGGGTAAGATTGAGGCTTCTGTGGCCAGCATCAAGACCACCATGGTGAAGGGCGAATCAAGAGACTATCCGTTTACCATCACCAATGTGGGTAAGGGTGAAACCGGAAAGATTTCCCTCGCCTTGCCTTCATGGATTTCGTCGGTAACACCGATGGAGATGCCATCTCTGGCCAAGGACGAAAGCACGGAGATTATTCTGCGCATGACGCCTACTGACAAGATGCAGCTCAACGTGCCAGTGACTGGCAATATTGCCATCAACTGTGCCAACGGAGAAGGCATGCCGTTGCCATTCTATATCGAGCCTGTATCTACCAAGGAAGGTAAGCTCACCATCGATGTATGCGATGAGAATACCTACTATACCAAGGAGGCTCCTCATCTGGCTGGTGCCAAGGTGGTGATTACCCACCCTACCACTGGCGCAGTTGTAGCCGAGGGAATTACCAACGAAAAGGGTCTCTTCTCGGCAGATCTGGCAGAGGGTTACTATGCGGTAAGAGTATCGGCAGAAAAGCACGATTCCTACAGCAATAACCTGCTGGTTGACCCGGGTAAAGACAATCAAACTACAGTAAATCTTAGTATCACAGGCGTACAAATCTCTTATGATGTTGTAGAAACAGAGATAGAAGACAGATATGAGGTAGTAACGACAACTAAGTTTGAAACGCAGGTACCTAGACCTGTAGTAGTAGCATCTGCTCCGAAGTCAATCAATGGAGACAACATGAAGAATGGAGAATCTGTTGTTATCAATTTCGTTTTGACCAATAAGGGATTAATCAATGCCGAGAAAGTAAAGCTCTATCTACCACAATCCCTACAGGGTTGGACATTCCAACCATTGGAAGAAATCAAGGAGTTCACACTTGCTCCTCAATGCAGCAAGAGTTTCCCTATATTGATAACAAGAGTAGAAACATCAACCAATCTGAGCAGGGGTACAAGTACTTATACCAACTCTCCGATGAGTGCTTGCATGGCAGGAATGGAACATGAGTATGCATGGCGTTGCGGAAAGCTGCTGAAGACAGACAAATCTCTCTATCGCATGGCTCTTAAAACTTGCGCCAACAGCGTTATCATGAGTACTTTAGCTGATGCAATATCTGGAGGTATCGGCGGTTTCGGTGGTGGAACTGTAGGCCCTGGTGTACCAGGCAATTCGCCTACTGGAGGCAACAAGATCAATCCTTATGAGCCAACCGAGAAGGAGCAGGTGATTTCTACTTATGACCCATTATGTGATCCAAACCGCACGAAGTGTGGAGAAGCCTTGCTCAACAAACTGTTTGGTTCATATCCTGGTGCTGGCGAAGTATTGGATAAGATTAATGAAGCTGCAGATAAAGCAATAGATGCTGCTGAGAATGGAGGTAATTTACCACCAGACGAAGTGGCGGAAATGGCTAATGATTTGGCAGAAGAAGCCAGTGATGCCATTAAAGGCGGAGGAGATGCCCTGGGTGATTTAGAGGATATGGCAAATGATCTTGAAGATATTCTTGAGGCTTGTCAGGATTTCCTGAACGACCAGATGAATCAGGAAAATAAGGCAAAGGCTTCTGGTGTAAGACTAAGATATTCATTCATCTATACAATCAATTTGATTATCGATGAATTGAAGAAGTTAGATGGCATTCTTAACAATTTCTATGGAGATAAGGTGTGGTATACTCGTTATAATGATGAGAAAGCCCAGTTCTTCAGATATTTAGGAACGATTGACAATCTGGATAATATCGATGAGGCTGAAATGCTTAAGCATAAGCCAAGCATGGTGTCAAAGGCTCAATGCTATACTTTGATAGATCATCTCAAGAAATATTGGAAGAATACCGATAGCTGGAAGGAAGCAAAGGAAGAAATCAATCCGTTCCTGGAGCATGAGTCTAATGCTGTAAAGATGGGATATGAATCCTTTGACGCATTGTATTTTGCTAAATTAAAAGAAGCGTATGAGGACGTGACCGAATCTTCAAGCAGCGTTTGCTCCAGCATTACCCTGCAGTTCACCCAGAAGATGGTGATGACCCGACAGGCATTCCGTGGAACCCTTACCGTATTCAACGGAAATGAGCAGGAAGCGATGAAGGATGTGAAACTCACCCTCACCGTAACCGATGAAAAGGGCAACATCGCCATGCAAGATAAGTTCCAGGTGAACCCGGAGAAACTCGAAGGATTCAATGGAAAACTCGACTTCACCGACGGCTGGACCCTCGATGCACAGAAGACCGGTGTTGCCACCGTACTCTTCATTCCTACCAAGAAGGCAGCTCCTACCGTGGAGACCCGATATGCCTTCGGAGGAACCCTCTCTTACGTAGATCCGTTCACGGGACTGGAAGTGACCCGCGACCTCACGCCTATCACCCTCACCGTGAAGCCATCGCCAAACCTCGACCTCACCTACTTCATGCAGCGTGACATCAAGGGCGATGACCCTCTGACCAAGGAGGTTGAACCATCTGAGGAAGCTGAGTTCTCACTGCTCATCAACAACCTGGGCTATGGCGATGCTACCAATGTAAGGATGTCCACCAACCAGCCGGAAATCGTAGATAACGAAAAGGGACTCAAGGTGAAGTTCGAACTCATGAGCAGCCAGCTCAACGGACAGGAGAAGACCCTGGCTCTGGGCGGAAGCGTATCCACCAACTTCGGAACCATTCCAGCACATAGCACCAGCTATGCACAGTGGTGGATCAAGAGCTCTTTGCTCGGACACTTCACCGATTACGACGTAACTGCCACCCATCTGACCAGTTATGACAACAAGGACCTCTCGCTGCTCAACGATGTAACCATCCACGAGCTGATACGAAGCATCGACGTAACGAAGGGCGACAAGACCCTGAAGGGATTCATGACCAACGATATCGTGGATGCCGACGATACGCCTGATATGCTCTACCTCTCAGATGGTGAAATAGAAAAGGTGAACGTGGCTGCTTCTTCAAGCATCACGAAGACATCCGATACGGAATACACCCTGACCATCACCCCATCTGAAGAAGGTTGGAACTATGGCAATCTGAGCGATCCTACCTATGGCGTATCTGCCCTTAAGAGCGTAACCCGCGCCAGCGACGGAAAGCAGATCAGTCTCCGCAACTTCTGGCAGACCGACCGCACGCTGCGCGACGGAAAGGATCCGCTCTATGAGAACAGAATCCATTTCGCCGACCTCTTTGATGGCAAGAATGCCGAAAGCTACATCCTCACCTTCGAGGCTACCCCTTCACTGATGCTCGAAGTCGCATCCATCGAAGGTGCTCCTGCCGAAGATGAAGTGGCTACCCAACCGGTGAATACGCTGAAGGTGATGTTCAACAAATACATCGACCCGGCTACTTTCACAGCCGAGGATATCCAGATCAATGTACAGGGTAAGGAGCAGGACAGCCAGCTCGTGAAGATTTCTACCGAGGACAACAAGAACTTCGTTCTCGACCTGACACAGCTGAATGCCAGTGCCGGCAACGGTTACTACACGCTTACCGTTCAAACCTCGGGCATCACCGACAGTGAAGGCTTTGCAGGAAAGACCGGAAAGACGGCTAGCTGGACTCTGTTCGTGAACAGCCAGGTGAAGCTTCTCACCTCAGTATATCCGGAAAATGCGGGAGAAGTAATCGGAAGAGTAGCCGGAAACGAAGTAGCCTACGGCACAACCATCCAGTTGGTAGCCAAGGCCAAGGAAGGCTATCAGTTTGTATCCTGGAGCCTGAACGGTGAAAACATCTCTACGAACGACACCATCAGCCAGGTGGCCTTGAGCGACTTGACCATGGTGGCCAACTTCGAGAAGAAGACCTATCAGGTGAACATCGAAGAGAACTGCGAGGGTGGCAGCATCACCCAGACATACACAGGTGTTTATCATTACGGCGACCAGCTGGTACTGAAGGCAGAGGCCGATGAAGACTACAGTTTCGCTCACTGGACCGTGAACGGAAAGCAGACCGAGGATGCAGAAACCCTGAGTCTCATCGTAGATAAGGATCTCACAGTAAGTGCCAGCTTCAAGCAGGAGCGCTACGAGCAGAACATCACGCTGATGAGAGGTTGGAACTGGATAGCAAGTTATCTGGCCGATCCTATTTCGGCAAGCGACATTGCATCCAAGAGCAGTCAGATTATCAGCAGTTCTGAGGAGATAGAAAATCTGTTGCCAGCCCAGACCTATAAGGTGAAGGCATCAACCAGCTTCATCAGCAAGAGCAAGGGCCGCCTGTTTGAGGCAAGCACCACCCCAGTGGGCATCAATGCCGGCTGGAACTGGCTGGGTTATCCACTGCGTGAGAACCAGGAGTTGGCATCTGCCATCAGCAATGCCAGCGAGGGCGACTACATCGTGGGTCAGACAGGATTTGCACAATTCTATGCCGGCACCTGGGAAGGAACGCTCAAGCAGCTCATCACCAACCAGGGTTATCTGTATAAGTCAATGAAGCAGAACAACCTGGAGTTTGCCGAAGCTACCACTCCATCTCAGTTCTCTGATGATGAGCAGCAGGATATGGAAGTAGAGATCCGCAAATATCCAAGTACGATGAACATCATCGGCAAGCTGACTCAGAAGGATGCCGACATGACAGGCAGTGACTATCGTCTTTACGTGATGGTAGGAAATGAATGCCGTGGCATCAGCCAGCTGATAGACGGCAAGTACTACCTCACCATTTACGGCGAGAAGGACGAGAAACTGAACATGGTGATAGAGAACCTGCAGACCCAGGAGTCTATTCTGGTACAGGATGCCTTGACATTCAAGGAGGATGTATTGGGCAGCCGCACGTCGCCATACGATTTCAACATCGACATCATGACGGGAATAGAGAATATTCTGGCTGATGGCAAGGAGTTGCGAATCTACAGCATCGACGGCTATCTGATTGACGCCCACGCCACCGTGAAGACACTCAGGAAGTTGGTAAAGGGTGTATATATTATTAATGGAAAGAAATATGTAGTTTCAGAATAATATGTAGCGATAAGGAAATGTAGAGGAAATCATATTTCCGGATAAATGAAGAGAGAGGGTGTGTCATGCATTATGACACACCCTCTTTTACTTCATATAAGGCAGCTAATCTTTTAAATGACAACGTCCACAATGGTAAAAGAAGTGTCCAAACTTTCCTTTAAAACTTATATATAGGTAAAACCCTGACCTTATATCCATTTTTCTCAATTACCCTTTCCTCCCTCATCGTGACAATGATTAGATTGGAGCATTTGAGTTCTCCGGCACATTCTATGATGCTATCTATCTCACGCTTGAGTGTCCGTTCGGAAGAAAGATCATAACATACCTGAATGAGACTCTCTACATGTGTACCTTGCCTGGTTACAAAATCCGTCTCCTTATCATTACGGGAACGGTAATAGAAAAGAGAGGTTTCCGTATGATACCCCCTGCGAACCAACTCGATAAAGACCTGGTTTTCCAGTAACCTGCCCAAGTTCTCACTCACGCTAAAAGCCTTGGCTTCTACAAAACCATTATCAACCACATATACTTTCTGTGGAGCCTTCTTCATCAGTTTCAGTTTGTTGCTGTAACGCGGCAGATAATATAAGAGATAGGGTTCTCTTAAATACCCCATAAATTTCTTGGTTGTAGCTACGCTGGAAAATCCAAGTTCTTCTGACAGTTCATTGGCACTGAAAGGATTGCAAAAATTAGATACCAGATACATGGCCAGGTTATTTAAATCCTCTACATTACGCACTCTATGACGCTTGGCTATGTCTTTCCAGATGATGGAATCAAAAAGAGTGGAAAGATAGTTTTGAGTCAGACCTCTTGCTGCTACTGTCTCCGGATAGCCACCATGGTGCAGATAGTCTGCCATAAGCGAGAAGTCGGATGCGCTATCTTTCATATCTGATACTTCTGCAAGACTTCTGTGATTCCAGATGAAGAATTCAGAAAGACTGAAAGGCAGCATCTCTATCTGAATATATCTACCTGTAAGCAATGTTGCCATTTCGCTACTCAGCAGTTTGGCGTTACTTCCCGTAATAACCATGTTGATTCCCATGCGGTAAAGCTTGGAGACCCACAAATCCCAGCCATCCATATTTTGAACCTCATCAAGCAGAAGAAACTCGAAGTCGGGATAAACGGCAAGCAGAGTTTCCCAAACCAAATCATCGTCCCAGGCATTCAGTAATTTTCCGTCATCAAAATTCAGATAGGCAAAGTTCCTGCCTTTCAACATCAGCAAAGCCTCTGTTGACTTACCTGTTCTTCTAGGCCCTGTTATCAACTTGATTTGCTTACTCGCCAAAAGCTCGTCCACATCATACTTGGTATGACGTGTAAGATAAGGACGGGAAAGCAGAATATCCCGTTCCTTTTTCTGGTTATTGATTATTGTTCTCATTTCTATTCCGTCGAATTGATTAAACCGGGGGCAAAGATACGAAAAATATTCAATATCTCGTCCGTATTGAATAAAAAAGTACTGATTTTATTCAATACGATGAACAAAATGAATAAAAACAATGTATGACCGACTGTATGATCTCTTCGACATACTGCATCAGCTCTTCCCGAAGGCGAAATTCCTCTTTTCCTACACTTTAATTCTAAAAAAGCTAACAATTCGCATAAAACCTTCTTTATTTTATAAATTCTCGTGAACAAACATGCGATTTTATTGTCTTTTTATAAGATAAATGAAAAATTATCATTATCTTTGTAATCGGTTTAAAACATATATTATATTATAGCATATGAATAATATCAAAAACATCAAAGCAAAGGTTCTGCGAGTAGATGAAGAAGAACACAAGTTCGTCATCGAAGTGGAAGACAGAATTTACAAGGTGGCACAGGTTGACTTCCAGAGAAGGCAACCCGCTCCGGAAACACTCAACTGTCTGATGATTACCACCCATCTGGGTAAGGTTTTCATCGCACAGGACATTGAACACCTCATGAGAAAAAACTACAAGGAAAACGACGAGGTGAACTTTAAAATCAAGATGGCACTGGGCAACTTCTACCATCTGGAAGATGAGTTTGGCTTCACTGCCATGCTCAAGAGAGACACGGTGATCAATGCCGCACTCACCCCTATGGTAAAATGCCGCATCCTGAAATTCCACCAGAAATACATGGACGTGCAGCTCGTGGAAGTACTGGGTGCCGACAAATCGGAATTCTCACTGTCTGAAAAAGAATTCTATGATATCATAGGCGAGGAAAACTGGAATACCCAGGAATTCAGAAACCTGATGCTCGGAGATACTCCATCCGACATCTTCGACCTGGAATGCCACAGATGGATTGCAGGACTCTCTGACTCCCTGAACCAGGACGAACTGCAAATCCTGCTCCGACAGATACATAGCCGCTGCCTGGAAACGCTGGAAAGCGAAAATCTGCTGCCACGATGCAAGGAAGCCGAGCGCATTCTGCTCGAACAGCGCTTCACGGATGTCATCGAGCTGCTCTCCTACTATATACAAGCCATTGAAATCCTGAGAAAGGGAAAGGCGGAAGATACCATCAGCCAAATCCTCTCAACCCTATCCACATGCGCCTATATTTATCATCCGCGCAAGCAATTCTGCATCATGCAGTGTATCTTCATGCTCGACTTCTCCATCATGGAGAAACTCATCGATTCCATCTTAACCACCATCAGAGGACAGGAAATGTATCTATGGAACAGAAAACCATTCCAGATGCAATGGATCAAACTGCTACAGGGATACGTGGACAATATCTATAACCAGACCGACCGACTCACCAGCGACATCCATACCAAGGAGACGATGATACAGGTGCTCACCATCGAACTGATTCTGGGCAGACATGCTACCCATAAGATTTACGACAGTTCGCTGAACCAGGCACTGCTCTACCGACTGGTCTCGCTCATGAACGTGAGCGATCCGAACAAGACACTGCAGAAATCATTCCTCTCGCTCTTCACGCAATCGGAATTCGATGCCGCCCTGCCATACAACAGCGACGATGCCTTCGTGCTTTCAAACATGCTCTGCTCGCAGGAGAACGAAACCGTGGAGAATATCGAACCGGCTAAATATGAAAGCGATCTGGCTCTGCTCACCGTAAACGAACAGGCCATCACCATCCAACCCAAAAATCTGGATAAGGAAAATCTCTACCTGCCCCTGTCGGCACGAATGGGACTATGGCATGGACTCTCCGTACGACTCGACGAAAAGCCTCCGGTGAACCTGCGCGGAAAGGTGGGAACCACCATCGAGCACTTCAAGCAGCTGTGGGAGTACATCAACGACTCGCTCTTCTCCAAAAAGCGAAAGACTTCCAAAAAGCAGAACAAGAAACTCTATATAGATGACGAAACGGATATCATCATCACAAAGAAGATTGCAGGCGACATGATGTTTGAATGCAAGGTGGTGGAAGACGGATACGAGGGAACGGGTACGCTGGATGTGCTGAACGACGTGGTGCCTTTCTTCCCCGGCGATGTCAGCATGCAGTCGTTTGAATACCAGGGCATGCCGCTCCTGCTGCGTGCCTACGTGAAGAATGTGAAGAGCGACGGAACCTATGAGTTTGCCATGCGCGACATGATCAGCGAATATGAGGACGACGTGAGAGTGAACGACCTGTTCTACAACTCCCGACTCACCTGTCTGGTTTTCAGTCAGGTTCCGGGTCTTACTAGAGTACCTGCCGTGAGCAGCGAGGGCTTCTCCGTATCCGTTGCGCCTGCACCGGGCATGACGGTAGAAGACCTGAGACGAGGCATGGTCGTGGAGGTGGACAACATCACCGAGGGCAGCAGCGACTATCTCTATGGCACCTTCCTGCGCGAATCGCCGGAAAGCAGATTCAGTCTTGCCGAAGCCTTCCACAACCTGATGCTCGGCTATGCCAACCACGAGGTGTATAACCCGAAGGCAGAGAAAGACGAACTGGCGGATGCCATGGATATGGACAGCGTCTATGTATCAGAACTGATGGGTATCATCGACGCCAAGGCTACCCTGGAAGAGGATAATATCAAGGCGTATAACTATCTGAACTTCTGCCGACTGCTCGCCATCATGATAGACAGCAAGGAACGCACCAACTATTACGACAGCCGACTCACCCTGCTGGAACTGCTCAACGACTTTGCGGCATTAGACAAGGTGGATACCAAGAAGATAGATCTCATCGCCGAAACAGAGCCTGAGCTCTTTGAGAGAAATGCCATCCTGCGCCACGACTTCATGCAGCTGCGCATCATCGGATGTCTCGACAGCGATGAGCATTACGAGGAACTCTACCAATGGAGCAGTCTGACGGAAGATCCACAGCTGCAGCAGCTTGCCGCCCTGGTTCTGTCACACAACTTCGTGAAGAAATCGGGACTCCTTACCCAGGCTGGCGATATCCTCGACAAGATCAGGGCACTGCTCAAGCTGCACAAGTCATCTTCCAACAAGAAGAACTATGGCAAGGAAGATTTCCATACGGAGTTCAAGACTTCTATCGTTTATCCGGAAAACTCGATGAAGGTGGACGTGCAGGCTCAGACCGTGAAGATCATGCAGGAAATCTGCGCCTTCCTCAATGCCGAGGGTGGACATCTCTATCTGGGTGTATCCGACATCGGTTACGAGATGGGACTGGAAGAAGACCTGAAGAATCCGCTCTTCAAGGGTTCAAGAGATAAATTCGAGGTGTATGTGAACAACCAGATTGTTTACTACCTGGGCCAGGAGGGTGCCCACTACGTGCACACCCATTTTGATAATGAAGTGAACAATGCCGTGCTCATCATCGACATCGAACCATGTCCGCACCCTATCGCCGTAAGTTCGGAATACTTCGAGCGAATGGGTACATCGGCACGAAAGGTGAACGACAACTACAAGGACAAGTTCTTTGCCATCAGAAAGCAGTGGGCTGAGGAGCATGTGCCTCATCTGGCCATCACGCAACCCGTTACTGCATCTGCAGCGGCTGAAGCACCATCAGCAGAAAAGGAGGCAAAAACCATCATCAAGCATGTGGAGTCAGCACCTATCACCGACCATATCCAGACCTCACGCCTGCGCAACAATGCGCTGCACGACTACGAGGAAGGCTATCGCCCGGTGACAGCCGTAATCTGTCTGCTTGCCACCGATGAATATAAACTGCTCGACGAGGATGACTGGCAAGACTATCGCCTGAAGCTCGCCGTTCACGAGGACGAGGAAGAAGGCTGGCTCATTCTGGTATATGAAAGCGGAAGAGTCTGCAAGGTTTCAATGGCAGAGCTTCTGCAGCGAGAGAGAGGCAGGGTATTCAAGCGATATGCGGGCGAAAAACTCATCTTCGCTTCCATCGCCACCGATGAAGATTCGGTATGCGTAGGATTCGTTGACAGCAAGACCAACCGCTATGTGCGTTTCGACGACGTAGATAAATTCAATCATGAGAAGATGCAGGCAGAGGGCGTCCTGCCGATGGATGTGCCGAATGCCGGCGTTCACTATGTAGAGGTGATTCCGCAATCGCAGGTTCCTGTAAACAGAAATATCGGAAGAAAGACCATCGGCTGCATTCTGAAGACCGTAGAAGGAAAGAAATGCATGGCAGTATTGCCGGATTGCAAGGCGAAATAAAGATAATCATGAAACAAATGGGGTGTGCCTGCTAACGGGTACACCCTTTTTATTTATCAAAGAATCTGCGTCATCCCAGACCGAGCAGGTCAAAAATCTGTGTCATCCAGACCGAACAGGTCTAAAATCTGCGTCATCCCAGACCGAATAGGTCTAAAATCTGTGTCATCCCAGACCGAATAGGTCTAAAATCTGTGAAATCTGTGGGAAAAAGAAAAGCAGCAAAGAAAAAATCTGCGTCATCTGCGAAATCTGCGTGACAAAA
>ERZ1023674.146-NODE-146-length-19898-cov-66.133095_pt1 | contig 19898 bp, 16 predicted proteins | sample MGYA00380343_ERZ1023674 | MGnify/ENA primary metagenome ERZ1023674 (study PRJEB33179, sample SAMN07448985) | human gut metagenome | biome: Human-gut; feature: Human associated habitat; material: Faeces | host: Homo sapiens | place: India: Bhopal | collected...
CTACGAAAAACTTCTTCATTGTTACTTGATATATTTGAACGATGCAAAGTTACTTCAAATCCTGAAGAAACAGAACAATTAGCAGTGAAAAATTACGATTTTAATAAATAATAACACTAGTGTCCCGTTAAAACGAGACCGACGATTATCAAATAAGTTATTAATACTCAAAAGTTTACGGACTTTTTATAGTGTATTCGATTTGATTTTGTATCTTTGCACGCATATTTAAAATACGTGTGCGATGAACAAAGGCAAAACTATATTCTCTCAGATTATGTCACTTATACCAGAACGTGATTTCCAACAATCAGCATTTGCAATGCCTGATGATGCAAAAAGAGAGCAAGAATGCGCTTCATTAAAAAGAATCGACGATTCCTTTAAGAAGATAATCATAATGCGCGATGACATAAAACCATATCATGACAACAATGGCTTTTATATTGTCGGGTTAATGGATTTCTTGCTAAAGCCAGATTTGATGGAACAATTATAGAAATCGGAGAAAGAATCCATTCGTCATGAGTGGACTCTTTCTTTTGAAAATCATAGCTTACCTATCATTACATGGTTGGGTACCTTACATTCCCCAACTTTTTGTGGAATGTTTCCACATACTTTCCTCATTTTCCACACTATCTACTTTTGGTACAAAAAGCATAAACGTCTGATAATCAACGCATATTATTTTCTCACTTCTTTTTGGCACACAGATTGTGACTATGAATAGCGGGTTCGATAATGAATCCACTAAGAAAGAAAGTAAGTAACATTAATATAGTAACAATTTTAAAAAGATAAGATTATGAAGAAGTTTATGTTTGCAGCTATCGCAGCTATGGTAATGGTTTCAGTAAGCAACGTTTTTGCATCAAGCAGAATGGTAAGTAACGCAGAGGTAGCACCAGTTGATACCGTAGCTCCAGAAGCACCTTCAGATACATTGGCAACAGGTACTCCTATCCAGCCACAAGCAGATGTTGAGGATTCTACACAGCAGGAGAATGCTACTGAGGCTACAACAGAGAATGCTACAGAGCAGCAGACAACTGCCGAGTAAAAGATAAAGAACAGTTCATTTTGCAGCGTTATTCATATAATAGGATTTAGTTTTTTAAAAAGGTAATTAGACTTATTCAGGTTTCAAAAGAAATTGCATAGATAGAAAATACAAGGTAGAACTTTAGGTTCGGTTTTTGAAAGTGAATCCTGCTGGCAGTGATGCCGGCAGGATTCTGCGTTTAATAGCCCCTGTTAAACTCATCAAGTATCTGACGAAGATTATCATCAAGCACATTATTATATACACAACGAGCCAGTTCTTCCGGCATTTCCATCCCTTTGGTGGCAACAGCTATTCCTCCTGCCATGCAAACCATGGTATCTGCATCACCACCAAGCGAGATTGCGTTACGGATAGCCGAAGTATAACTATCTGCTTTTAGATATGAGATGATTTGGCATAAAAACCACATGGACTTACTCGCATGGCAGAACCATTACCATAGCTGTTGTAAGGTTCCGTTTTTTCTACTAATAATCCACCGTAAGAGATTTCGTGCTTATTATATGTATTTTGGTGTCACTTATATGAAAACAAAAACGAACTTCATACCTTGGATGACTGCTGCCCATGCACAAACATCAAAGATTCAATCCTTGTGAAGGAGGAAGATATGGATGCTTACATCAAAATCCCTTAAGATGACTTTATCGGGAAATAAGAAGAGTTCAACTCTCTCCTATTTCTGGATATTTTTACAAAATAAGGCGGCAGAACATCTTTGAAATGTTAAAAATAAACGAAGAAACAAAGAATTACTTTATTTTCTTCGTTTGTTTCAACATGTTTTTTTATTTTTGTATTCAAGAAAGACAATTCTCATAAAGAATAACCTAATGGTTTTCCTCTAAACTCAAAACATGACATTAGAAGATTATACCAAACAGCCTTTTACGGCTGATGCTTCATTGTATAATGGGCAGCCTACCGACACAGGCTCATCGTGTCCAAGTACCGGATTTACCTCCGATACGACCTCCATTCAGAATACCAAGAATGGGGTGTCGGTAGGAAATGTGCCTTCACTAAATAAGCAATGGTTTGTCCTAAGAGTTTCGTATGGACGTATTATCAAGGCAAAAGCATTTGTTGTAGCAAAAGGATTAGAATGTTTTGTTCCCTTACGATATAAGCAAATAACGAAAAAAGGTAAAAAACGCATCATAACCGAGCCTCTTCTCCCTTCATTTATCTTTGTCCATGAATCTAAAGAACAAGTAGAATCATTACTTCAAAGCATCAAAGTAACTTCAGACGAAGGAAGAGCATTGCTCAGTTACTATTTTGACCATACTGTCCATCAGGAAAATAGCCACAATCCACCCCTCACAGTTCGTGAAGAAGCGATGAACAACTTCATCAAACTTACATCCCTCAAGAACCCACACATCATTCCTGTTACTTCAAACAACATACAATTCAAATTAGGAGATCAAGTTGTTGTGACAGAAGGTGAGTTCAAAGGAATCCATGGCAGAGTAGCGAGAATTACAGGGCAACAACGTGTGATTGTGGAGTTATTTGACGGATGTCTGGTAGCTACGGCATATATACCAAAGGAAGCTATGAAATTATATGAAAATAAAACAAATTGAAGATACAAAATATGGCAACATGGAAATATACAGAATTATCTATAAATGGGAGAACTGTTAAAGCACAAGCCCCACTCATTATATCTGCAAGTAGAAGCACTGACATTCCTGCTTTCTATGCAGATTGGTTTTTTGACCGTTTAGAAAAAGGGTATTCAGCATGGACAAATCCATTTAATGGAGTGAAATCTTACGTTTCTTATGAAAAAACTCATTTTATTGTATTTTGGTCTAAAAATCCAAGGGCTCTTCTGAACTACCTCCATATTCTTAAAGAACGGAACATCAAGTGTTACATACAATATACACTCAATGATTACGAAACTGAAAAATTAGAAAAAGTCCCTCTCCTTGACACAAGAATAGAAACTTTCAAGCTGCTCGTTGAGCAACTTGGAAAAGGAGCGGTGGTATGGCGTTTTGACCCACTGATTTTAACTGACAATATATCAATAGATAACCTTCTTGAGAAGATTAGGAATATTGGTGACCAACTGAAAGGTTATACCGAAAAACTAGTGTTTAGTTATGCAGATATTGCACTTTATAAAAAGGTGAAATCCAACTTGGAAAAGAACGGAATTCCTTATCATGAATGGACAACTGAGCAAATGGAAGAGTTTGCCGAGAAACTATCAATCATGAACAAAGAAAGAGGTTGGAATTTTTCGCTTACCACTTGCGGTGAGAAGATCGACATCAGTAAATACGGAATTGGACACAATCGCTGTATTGATGGCGACCTAATAACTCGTATTGCTTGGAAGGACCAAGAACTCATGAAGTTTATAAAAGTAAAAATAGAAGATGTTCCTGCTCCATCCTTGTTTGAAGATGCCGAAATACCACAAGATGCTATTTTACTTCCAAACAACAAGTATTTTATAAGTGCTCATAAAAAAGATACGGGACAACGCGAATTTTGTGGCTGTATGGCTGCAAAGGATGTAGGCGAATATAATACCTGCCCTCACCTATGTGAGTATTGTTACGCAAATACATCAAAAGAAATAGCTCTTGCAAATTGGAAGCGTCATGCAGATAATCCTTTTGCAGAAACAATAACTGGAAAATAATATGATTTATCCTGAGCAAATAAAAAAGTGTCATAATATCAATGACATAATAGATGTTTGTCATGAGGCTATCCCACAAGAATACAAAGCTATGCCTTGGAAACATCCAGAATTAAATCATGGCATAGACTTGCTTGCATCTGAGGAAGCCCTCAATTGTTATATGTCTGCATATGGAGACATGCATGTCACGAAGTGTCATGCAGCTATGATGAATTTCCCCTTTCAACAACTTCAAGGAAATATTGAGATCGTAGATTGGGGATGCGGACAAGGCATTGGCTCAGCTACAATAATTGATATTCTACAACAACGTGACTTGCTCCATTGGTTACGAAAAGTTACATTGATAGAACCATCAGAAAAAGCTTTAGGTCGTGCTAATCTAAATGTGAAACAATTGACTCACAATAACGTAGAGATAGAAATAATAAATAAATATCTTCCATCAAAAGGTATTAGCGAAGATTATACATTATCCTCTATTGGTTATAAATACACAAATGTCATCCATGTTTTTTCTAACATCTTAGACGTATCAACAATTGATTTGGGAGCTGTCGCTCGCATGGTGGCTTCTTCACATGGCAAACATTTCATCTTATGCATAGGTCCTAAAAATAGTGCCGCATATAGAATTGAAAGGTTCTGTTCTGTATTTGGTAATCAAGAGTATTTCAGCCAAATAGATAGTGTCTGCTATGATAGAACTAAGAGAACCGCCCATTCTTTTACATGCATGACAAGATGCTTTAGCTATAATGGTGCATCGATCGATTTAAATCGCCTATCATTAATACCAGAAAATCAAGAGGAAGCCTATAATGAGTATGATCTCAGACTACAAATTCAGAATAAAGTTCTCTCTCCACAAAAGGCAAGGGTAGCCTGGAGATTAAGAAACACTTTATCTATTGATGACATAATGTATATCGATGCGGTTGTCAATGAGGTTGCGGTAGACTTTATCATAGTACGTCCTAATAGAGGAATTCTTCTTATTAATATGTTTGAAGAAAATTTGGATCATTGCAAGCTTACTGATGATAAAAAAGAAATTGAAACAGCTAATTACAAGTTGCAACTCCCAACAAACCTAATAACCCTTTGTCAAACAAGCATAAAGGATGGTATCGAAGAATTATTGATGGGTACTATAGAGGACAAAAATAACTTTAGTGCTATAAAAAAGATGATTGTCTTCTCCGAAAATTCTATTGACCAGGTAAAAGCATTCTTTGGTAATAATGAAATCCCTATAAATCATACGTATATTTTCGGAAAGGAATTTATTGAGAAAAGAGCTATATCAGTAGACCTCTTCAAAACAATTGGATTTATTTTCATTAATAAAATTTTCGATGACGTTATCAAACGAAAATTGGCAAAAATCATTTCTCCATCTTGGCATTCCTACCAAGAAGGACGTATAGGAATACAACCTATAGGAGTACAAAGAAAATTGTCGGAAAGTAGCATGACACAACAAAAAATCAGTGGTGTCGCTGGTTCTGGTAAGACTCAAGTACTTGCATTCAGGGCCATAAATGCATTGAAACGCACTGGAGGAGATGTTCTTATCCTAACCTATAATATTACGTTAGCTAACTATCTAAAATATAGACTGTCTGAAATCAGGGAGGATTTCTCTTGGAAAAAAATAGATATCTATCCTTATCACCAATTCTTTAGAATACGTGCTTCTGAATGTCAGTTACACGTTGGTTTTGATTCATATAATGATCATGATTTTTTTAATAATGCAAGTGACCACAAAAAGTATTCTGCAATTTTCATTGATGAGGTGCAAGATTATACAACAGAATGGCTTCGCATTATTGTACAGAACTTTCTCCTTGAACAAAATGGAGAATTGGTCGTATTTGGAGATCCCAAACAGAATCTCTATAATCGTCCTTTAGACACAAATGGAGATATTCGTTTAGGTGTTATTGGAGGTCAATGGAATCGCCAATTAACTACAAGTCGCCGATTTGTAAATCCACGTTTAGCGAATCTGGCTACGGCATTCCAAGCTCAATTTATGACTAATCTGCCTACAGATGAAATCTCCATAGATAAAACACTAGAAAACACTCTTAATTTTCAGGTCTTTAAATATATAGATATGAGATCAGATTGCTCACTTGAAGTCTTAATTGGCAATATAATTAACATTATTTCTAACAACAACAATGAACCAAGAGATTTTGTTATACTTGCGTCATCAACGAAATTGTTACGTTGTATAGACTTTAATTATCGCCGTCAAACAAAAGCAAAAACTGAAATAACATTTGTTTCTACAGAGATCCTCGAAAAATTAAAAACGGTACACAATGTCACAGACGAAAGAACCGCCAATTGGAAGTTTCATAGAGATTTTGAAGCATTAGAACGAACAAGAAAACAACTGTTCACAACAGATAAACGTTGCTTAAAGATTTCTACCATACAAAGTTTTAAAGGTTGGGAGTCACCTTCTGTTATTATTATTTTAGAAAATGATACCATATTAGATGAAACTAATTATCAACCGATGTCACCTCAAGCTATATATACAGCAATTACCCGTGCAAGGGAAAATATGTATATAATCAATATTGGCAATAATTCTTATCACAATTTTTTCTATAATCAGTCATTATGAATAATTTCACAAAATTTGAAAAATATGCCATAATTAATATATTATCGCGTATAATGAAAGCAGATGGCGTTATTGATCCTAAAGAGGAAGATTTTATGAATCATATATATAGTAGTTTCGCTATTACAATAAGTGAACTGGAAAATATATCGAGTATTGATGACATACAAGCAAATCATATTGTCCTCAAGATGACGGACGAAAAGAAATCCCAAGTTATGACACTATTTTTAGGAATGGCTAAAGCTGATGGCTTTATACATCCAAAAGAAATAGAAATTATAAACCAAATTTTACAAGATTTATAAGTATTGTAATTCTAACATTAATAAGATAAAGTATGAGGAAAAAGAAAAATCATATAATAAGTTCTATAGTTTTTGGGGGTATTGGCGGTTCCATAACCACCAATTTGATATATTCTGCTTTTAACCAAAGCGAAAAATATATCAAATTAATACAATTAATAAATGAAGATATCATTATTGTATTTGTACTTATTCTATCGAGTATTTGCTTCTATAAATTAGCTATGCGTCATGCTAAAATTCAGGACTATAATGAGTTATGTAACACATATCCCAATGGTATCGTTAAATGGCTTAGAAAAAATGAACAAAGCAATAATCATGTTGAATACAGTGTAAAACTCGCTGCACTCAGTTCTGTTAAAGAAATCATCCATGAAGAGCAAAGCGTTATTGATGAATACCATGAAATAAAGGAAAATTGCCCACATGTTTTTTCATATTATAAGAATCCTTATACTCAAATGATAAAAACTTGTGACAAGAGAAAAGAAATAGAGCAAAAAGAAAAAAAATGGCAAGACGAAGTAAGAAAAAAAGAAGCCACTGCTAGATACAACTCAATCAAAAAAAAATACCCAAAAGGACTTGAGATTTTTATAAAACTCCACAATTATAATAGCACAAACCTCTCTACAAAAGTTGAAATTTCATATGTAAGAGATGAGGAATTTATAAAACTTGAAAAAAAACATAAATTATCTGTAAAGTATCAAGAATGGTTAAAAGAGCAGAAGGCCTTTTCAACCTTATGTTGGAAAACTGTACATGATAATTTTCCCAACCTTGGAAGACATAAATACCCTATATTTTTGCCTAGTTATAACAAAATCTATGACACTACGACAACAGAGTGTATTGTTTGGCAGGTGTTTACTGATTGTTTCTGTGCAGACAACCAGATTGAATATACACATTACAAATGGGTTCATGACAATTTTATAAAAATAAAGTGTTTAGATAAAAAATACACATGGGAAAAAGTGCGTAAAATTGTAGAGTTTATCAAAACATTAAATAAAGAGGTATCTGTTATCTTAAATATAGATCGAAGTCATATATATGAAGAAAATGAAACGAACTATATATTAGCGACATGTATGTTAGCAGAGTTTGGGAACACAAATTGTGAGGTGAAATTTAAAGATGAAAAACCAACTAAAAAATATATAATAATAGTTGAAGCAGTAACTTCCAATAGCGGTCTAAAAAAGCATTGCCAAAAGGTTATATCAAAGTATCGCTCTCTTTCACCATGCTTATGCTATCTCTCCATAATGAAGGGGTATGACACGGACGAAATGCAAGCTTTGATAGACAAAAAGAAGAAAGAGGAAGAGGAAAAAGATAGAGAAAAACAGAAAATTTCAACATCCCAGAAGACGATAATTAAAGCTGTTCAAAAATGGGACACTATATTTATGGGGTTCCCAACTATTAGTATACTTGATTATTATCCTATTTCTTCAAAAGTCATTGAAACATCAGAAATATTGAATGATCGCCGTATGATATGGATTTTCAAGAACCCAGAAAGAGTTTATGAAACAGAATATATAAAGGCAGTAGAATGGGCTATCTTGCAGACGAAGGAAATCATCGAAACAACTTTTGGCAAAGAGAGCGCACAATATATCACATTTGTCTGCATTCCTGCATCAAGCCAGGAAATATCAGAAAGAAGGTATAAGGCGTTTTCTGAAAAATTATGCAAGGCTACTGGCATGATTGATTCATTCAATTATATAAAAGTTACTCATGCAAAGACCGAAGTACATACGGGAGGAAAATCATTCAGTCAAGATATGTTAGAATATGACCCAATCTTCTTTAAGGGTAAATATGTCTTGTTGTTTGATGACATTATAACCACAGGTTCCTCTATGAAATCATTTAAGGCCAAGTTGCAGGAACTTGGAAGTACAGTCATTGGTGGTATGGCTATTGGACGAAGTAAAAAAGAACATGTCGAACGAGTAACATTGGAATCATTGGGTATCAAACTTATCCCAAAACCGCAGTTTTCTATGAGAAGTAAATTGCAGTCACATAAAAGCGGCATACCTAACGAGTCTTTAGAAAAAAGCTCGAAACAGAAAGAAGAAACAAAAGGACTGTTCGTAGAATATAATAAGGCACCAATATATAACGACATGCCTTTAAACACTTATCCTGCCATTCGATTTCCAGAAAAGGGATGCATAGTCTTCCCATATAGAACTGGCAAACAATTCCGAAGAGGTTATACAGAACAATTGTTTGAGGATTTCATAAAGTCACACCTACCAAACAGTTTTAGCATAATTGGCAATGCTAAAATATTGCTTGGTGATGAATGCAGACCTTACGAACCAGACATTGCCATCATAGCAAGTAGTAACAAGAACATAAGAATCGATATTGAAATAGATGAGCCATATAACGGTGTTACCAGAGAACCAACACACTTCATTGGTTGCGGTGACGAGTTCCGTGACTTAAACATTGTCAATGCCGGTTGGATAGTCATGCGTTTCACAGAAGAACAAATCTTTTGTGAGAAAGAAAAATGTCTTAATGAAATATACCGTCTCCTTTGGTCTTTGGATTCAAATTATGTATTTGAAATTCTGAACTTTGATAGAAATATACATTTAGGTATCAAACCTTTCTGGACAGAATTAGATGCTAAAATGATGGCAGCAACCAACTTCAGAGAGAACTATCTCCAGCATAACTTTGGTAATGAGGAAGTGGCGCTGTCTAAGCAAGAATACCTTAAGCAGACTGAGGAAGAAAAGGTAATAGCCAAACAAATTAAGTGTATTCCACAACTTAGAGCACAGAATCAAAACAACATCGACAACACCAAATTATCTTTTGTTCAAGACAAAGATATTGAATTTTTCGCAAAGGAACATATATACGTCTATAAGAAGTTTATACAGCTAAAAGCGGTCAGTGATGTCATTAGTATGTTCTTCAGAAAGTTTGATAGCATCGGGTGGTCTCGCAAAAAAGCATTGGAAAATGGCATTTCACAAAGATGTCAGCTAGAACAATGGGATTGTAAAGGTGCAGAGTCACGAAAGGTTGGAACATATCTCCATGAACAAATTCATAAGCACTTTATAAGAGAAACTCCCGATTTCACTTATCACTTTCAATACAATGGCGAAGAGGTACACGTAGATAAAATCGTTGATATTTCTACAGAATACACCTATTTTAAGAAATTCTTGAATGAAGAGAACATCATTCCATTTAGAACAGAATGGCAAATTTTCGATCCTGTTCTAAGGATAGCTGGTACAATAGATTTTCTTAGTAGAAATGATAGTGAATTTGATTTGTATGATTGGAAACGAAGCGATAAAATCGATAGGAATGCAACAATATGGAATTACGGAATAAATGGTTTGGAGTCTGTACCAGACACCAGATATTACCATTATTGCCTACAGTTAAATATGTATAAATACATCCTGGAAAAGAACTATAACATAGCTATAAACAAAATGTATTTGGTTGTATTGCATCCTGTTTATAATACATATCAAAAGATAGAAGTACCAACTATGGCAAATGCAATCAATAGTATTGTCAAGTATTACAAAACAAAACTATAGCCCGGATAAATGAAAGATATTATATTCTTAACATCATTCCTTCGGTACCAAGGTCAGCTTTTGTTTATTCCATTTGTTACGCCTCCTGTTTTTACTCTTGCAAGTCCATTGTCAAATCCATCAATCCAATTGTATTTACCAAACGGAACAACAACAGAACCATCTATACGTAACTCCCGTATTGGGATTCTTTATTCTGTACTATACATAGCTCCTTATTTTCTATATGAATATATTTACCGCTGCCAAGCAAGCGTATGTTCATTCTTCAAATTGCAGATATAAGAGGGCGAAAAGATCGTTAAACAGCTCATCTCCAAAACGAGATATTAATTCTTGTTTAAGATTGTATGGCAAATTATTACAACCAGAAAATGCCCAAGCACCTATGCTAGTCACACCATCAGGAATAACGAGACTCTTCAAAGAAGTGCAACCTACAAATGCCCCATCCCCAATGCTAGTTACACTATCAGGGATGACGATATCAGCCAAATCTGAGCAACCCTAAAATACACTTTCCCCTATACTAGTAACACCACCAGGAATAACAAGGCTACTCAAAGAAGAACAGCCCATAAATGCCCTATCACCTATACTAGTTATACCATCAGGGATGACGATATCAGCCAAATCTGAGCAACAAAAAAATGCCCCATCCCTAATACTAGTCACACTATTAGGGATGACGATATCAGTCAAAGAACGGCAACCACTAAATACATAATCCCCAATGCTAGTTACACCATCTGGAATAACAACGCTACGCAAAGATTCGCAACCCTCAAATGCATAATCCCCAATGCTAGTTACGCCATCAGGTATGACGATATCAGCCAAATCTGAGCAACCCCAAAATGCATAATCCCCAATATTCGTAACGCTATCAGGTATAACCAGGCTTGTCAAGGAACGGCAACCAATTAATTTACTCCAACGAAATGCCTCATCACAAATAACCTTTGTTCCTTTTCTGATAGAATAAGTACCATCAAGTTCTTGTGGAGCTTTCAATAGTTTTCTTCCATCTTTGCTATATTTCACGCCCCATTCATCAACAAAAGCCTCCTTCAACTCTTCCTCTGTAGCTTTGGTTGATATGTCTTCAATTGTTTGAAGCAAGATAGGCTTTTCGCCAATAAACAATCTAAAAGAACATGCTGAAAGCTCCTTTCTCGCCAATGCTAGCATGAAAAGAGAGTAAAGTGTGCAGAAATCCTTATCACACATCAACCCCTGCAGGGCTGATATGACCTTGCTATTTGAAGGATTGCGATAATCATTTTCTGAGAAGAGAAGTCTGTCTGAGGCACCATAGATATCTAACAAAGTAGAATTCATGGATATAGCCTTCAATGACAAGGCGATGCTTGCCAAAGAAAAATCATCTATTGTTTCATCGAAATCATCCATAGTACGCAATGGGTGACTGAAATCCTTGGTACCGATAGTTGGAGATTTGCAACCTTTCATAGAAGACACAAACATTCCATCATAATCCACCAATGTAAGAGAGCCATCTGGACGGATTATGATATTGTCTGGCTTGACGTCGCCATGGGCAAAAGATTGTGAACGGAGCCAAGCCGCCATTTTGCCAAAGCGATAACAAAGCATTGACATAGCAGATTGATTGTGATAGTTTGCTGCAATGTAAGTTTCCATCGTCTCTCCATCCACCCAATCCATCAACAATACAGGAAATTCATCCTCCTCGCATTGACAGTCCACAAAGAGTTCCTTCTCCATATACTTTACAGAAGTAATATATGGAGAATCAACTATATCCAATTCATCTGCAATCTGACGATAGGCATCAGCTCGCCCTTCCTGTTCTTCCGTAAAACACTTGAGGGCATAATATTTCCCGGTACTCTTGTCCTGCATCTTAAACACCACGGCAAAAGCACCACTACTGCGATATGGCTCTCCGTGATCATCTAATACGGGAGTCAGGTAAGACAATTTATCAAGATTATCGCCAGCATCTTGAATGGCCTTTACATATTCCGATATCAATGGATACTGCATAATGTGTACTGTAATTTTATCTGTTTCTACAAATCTTAATAACAACAAATAGGAATATAAAGAAGATGGGCACTAGCCTTTAAAATAAACAAGCGTGAAATCATCCAAATCTAAAATCCCTTCCGAGTTCAGTTTTTTCAGATACTGTTCAAACAGGCTGTCGGATGATGTTGCATCCAACAAAGATTGGAGCACATCCTGCCCAAATTCAAACTTCATGGTCTCTGCTGTTTTCAAAAGTTGGGAATTGCCAGATGCTTTTAGGTATTCTTCAGCAAGCTCCGCACCATACTCCTTACTTTTAGACAATTCATACATCATCATGATATAATGCGATAAGGCATCGCTGGCAGCAAAGACTACCGAAGATTCATCCAGATAAAAGTCACCACAACTGAAACCTTCCTCTTCCAGGGGATCTTTACAGCTAACCAACCTGGGAGGATTGCTAAAATCAGACAATTTTGTAAAACTGTGTTCCAAGACACCTGTATCCTGACTATAATGAAAGACTACGCTATCGCCGTATGCCATCCATTTACATTGCTTATCCCCTGTTATCCATGCAGCAGCAATGGTGGCGCAAGACCCCTCATTATAATATTTATTCAAAAGAATGCCATCGCCTTCCTTTGCTCTTTCCTCGTGCTCATTATAAAAGGGCTCCCAAATGCCATCTACCCATTCGTCAAGTTCTTTGAAGGAGACGACGGGTTTATCTTTTGGAAGATGTTTTACAAGATACTCCGACCACTCATTGGCAAACAAGCCACAGCCTCCTGCCCCATCGGATACAGCTATACAGGTATCCGATGAGTAGAAAGCATCTTCGTTTGCAACATGGTCATTGAACTTTGCTATACTAACACCTCTGTTCATATCTTTTCTATATATCATTACAGATTCTGATTAACCAGCATACTCGAAAGTGTGCCAATCTTCATCATTTTAACCAATCTCTCCATACCCGTATTTACACCCATAGCATGGTAGCGGATATCAGCCTGCTTATCTCCAAAGATATTACGGATCTGCTCATTGTAGTTGAGTGGCAAGAGACTCGACATATTATAAAGTTTCTCACCATATCCATTTCCGTTCAGTTCATCTACAGTTGCAGGGAACACTACTGATTCTGCATGTCCAGGTACAACGTGAATATTGAAGAATAATACATTACCATCATTGGTAAACATCGATTTCAACTGATTAGCAAGTTGTTGCATTTCATCATGTGAGGTGCCATTATACTCACCATCTGTGATATTGATAATTGTAGGAGGATAACAATCCTTGTCGTGATGGTCTTTCATCCAGTTTTCGAGCAAACCTTCTGCACGTTTGAAAGCCTTATCCATGTGTGTCCAACTACCATCATGGCGAGCTACCATCCATTGTTTCTTCTCTACTTCTTTGATGGTTATACCCTTACGAGTACGCACCTCTTCCTTCACCATTTTCTTTTGGTAAGGATTATCACGAATCTCTTCTGGAGTAACAAAGTCTCGTCCTTCAAGATTGCCATTCCAAGCACTATAAGCCTCAGTGCCATAACCTATCATGGCAATATCAAAGTAATGGCGAGTCTCATTATTCTTCACACATCGCTCCACCAACTCGTTGATTTGGGCATTTACGATACGGGCTACGGCCTCAGATAAAGTCATATCCTCCCCATTAAAGGTGGTAATTCTACGCATAGAAACACTCTGGTCCACCAGGAAGATGAATGCCGTAGGATGCTCACGGTCAACACGAGCCGTATATGCATTCTTGCTTTGTAACATCTGTGGTTGGCTTGGAATTGGAATGCCAAAGTTGCCGATGTTCTTGATATACTTCAGAGGAATGGTGTTCTTTACCAATATCTCCGCCTGATAGAAAGGCTGCTCATCCACATCGAAATCGAAGTGATTGCGAGCCTTGACAGTTTGGAAGTGAATCTTCTTGAAATCCTCCAGACTTCCACCCACATGAGCACCATTGCGCACAGCATTCCTGTCTGCATACTTGGTATCCTCATCATAAATCACCTCTGGGTCAATCTCCAGAATGACAGGGTTAGAAATTCTATCCTCATTCATTGCCACATACATCATTGGATGGTTCATGGTAAAGCTGACACGAACATAATGTTCCAGATTATCACGCTTATCCAACGACCAGGATGGAGAACCAGGTCCTCCACCTCCTGGTTTAGGAATATTGATACCACGTTCCTCACAATCCTTCCAAGAATAGAGTCCTCCATTCTTGATAATATTCTCCAAGTTATCACGGTCTGTAAAGTGATAGAGCTTGGTGATATGATTTTGTTCGAGGATATTCTTAAAATCCTCCCAGTTACTTCTTCTGTTCATTGTTTTTGTCCTCCAATAATATATGTATGTTAGAATAACGTTAGTTGCTTTGGTTCTATTGTCTGTGGTTTCCACTTTTTATCACCAAAAGGATATAGACCTTCTACGTATGCCTTGATTAGAAAGGCATGCGAAAGAGGCTTCTTCGGGTCATCCACATCACAATTTGTATTATAATCCAAAAGTACGATGGTCTTAGTCTGGCTAGCCTCTTGTAATCTTTCGATAATACTTTGAACCTTATGTTCAAGAACCCACTTGTAAGTAGGAATATAAATCAGCTTTCGAGCCTCAATATATCCGAGCAGTTCTGTTCCGTTTACTCCTTTGCGATGTCCAAGAGGCTTACCGAACTTACGAACAGTTCTCTTGATATTCTTCATCGACTCATTCTTAAACATTTTCATATCTACATCAGCCGATTCAAATACCTTTAGCCCTTGCCACACAGCCTCAACACATGTAGCTGTAACCCCCTCACTAAATGGCACAGGTATGCCACCATGAGGATAGAATGGGCTCAACTTTATCAAGTCATCTTCAGCATGACTCGTTACATCCGCAATTATTGCATCGGGATATTTCTTTAATATGTTATCGTATTTCTTACGCTTAGATTCTATCAATATCATAATTACTTAAAATATATTATTTCCAAATCGAGAGATTAACTCTTGCTCAAAATCGTATCACAAAAATAAGGAAATGCACATATTCCAATAGCAGTCACACTATCTGGAATGACTATGTTGGACAAACTACAATAATAAAATGCATAATCTCCAATAGCAGTCACGCTATCTGGAATGACTATATTGGACAGAGAACTACAACCCCAAAAAGCGAAATTTCCAATAGCAGTCACACTATCAGGAATGACTATATTGGACAGAGAACTACAATTAGAAAATGCACCATCCCCGATACTAACCACACTATTAGGAATTACTATGTTGGTCAGAGACCTACAAAATGAAAATGCACTATTTCCAATATCAGTCACACTATTAGGAATGATATATGATTCTATTTTTTGATTTCTGAAAGAAATAATTTTACTTTTATCCTTATTGAATAAGACATCATCCTCATAAATGAAGGTGGGTGATAAACATTCTAACATACCTTCCCAGTCAGAAAACGGATTTCCGTTTAAGCAAATTACGCTTTTAGGAATGACTATATTGGACAGAGAACTACAACGAGAAAATGCACCATCCCCGATACTAACCACACTATTAGGAATTACTATGCTAGTCAAAGAAGTACACGTTGAAAATGCTTTATTACATATTATCCTTGTACCCTCTTTGACAGAATATCCCCCTCTTAGTTCTTTAGGGGCTTCCAACAGTTTTCTTCCATCTTTGCTATATTTCACTCCCCGTTCATCTATAAAAGCTTCTTTCAACTCATCTTCAGTTATTTCTGTTGATAAGTCTTCAATAGTTTGAGACAGGATAGGCTTTTCGCCAATAAACAATCTAAAAGAACATGCTGAAAGTTCCTTTCTCGCCAATGCAAGCATGAAAAGAGAGTAAAGTGTGCAGAAATCCTTATCACACAACAATTCCTGCAGGGCAGATATTACCTTGCTATTTGAAGGGTTGCGATAATCACTTTCTGAGAAGAGAAGCCTATCAGAAGCGCCATATGTATCTAATAATTTGGAATTCATGGATATAACTTTCAATGACAAGGCGATGCTTGTCAAGGCAAAGTCATCAATGGTTTCGTCAAAATCATCGACGGTTCGCAAAGGATGAGAAAAGTCCTTTGTACCAATTGTTGGAGACTTCTGGCCCTTCATGGCAGGAACAAACATACCATCATAATCTACCAAAGTCAGATTTCCATCAGGACGAACCATGATGTTGTCTGGCTTAATGTCACCATGAGCAAATGGCTGAGAACGAAGCCACGCTGCCATTTTACAGAAGCGATAGCAAAGCATAGCCATGGCATAATTGTCTTGATAGTTTTCTGCAATGTAATTCTCCATTGTTTCACCATCAATCCAATCCATCAGAAGAACAGGAAACTCATCCTCCTCACAACTGCTATCTACGAAGATTTCTTTGTCTAAGTACTTTACAGAAGTAATATAAGAGGAATCTACGAACTCCAACTCATCTGCAATCTGGCGATAAGCCTCAGCTCTACCTTCTTGTTCTTCAGTAAAGCACTTTAAGGCATAGCATTTCCCTGTCTGTTCATCTTTCATTTTGAACACGACGGCAAAAGCACCACTGCTACGATATGGCTCACCATGATCATCTTGCACTGGTACCAAATGAGCCAACTCATCAAGATTGTTACTAGCATCTTGTATGGCTCTAACATATTCTGATATCAAAGGATATTGCATTGACTTTTTCTGTTAATTGTTTTGCCCCAAAGGTACAAAAGACTTGCGATACAACCAAACCATTAGCTATTTTTTCACCTAATTTAATATAGTACCATCCTGTACATCTTTGCCGATGTCAGCAAGAACCTGAGAGTAACATTGCTTGGTTCTGAAAAAGTCATTAAGAATCGCAGCAAGATAGGCTTTTGTGTTTGGAATGTTGTGCATTAGCAAACATTGCAACTTAGACAGAATATAATAAGACTTTTCTTCCTCATACGACATATACAAGACCGTATTATGCACTAATTGATTAGTACGATTAACTGCCTTTTTCATATTCTCTACATCTTGGATATTCTCCGAATCTACCATATCCCAATGAAGATCCCAAATTGTAATAAAGGCTGAGTCGTTTGAAGCCTCTATCATAAACTTCTCATTTTGATACGTGAAGTAAATGTCATCGTGCTCTATACGAACTTCACAATTAAGCTGCCGGAGCAACTCAAGACACAAGTCTCTAGTACCAATATTCTCATTGCTATCATTAGATGGCGAGATAGAATTAACGATCTCATCCATCTCTTTTTCTGCTCTTTTCTGGCGGATGTAATACATCAAACTTATGCCAATCAATACTGAAATAAACGGAATCACCATAATTATTACTTTACTTTTTAAATTAATACTTTATGAGATGGCAAAGTTAGTTCTTTTTTTGCAAACAGATGTACAAACTCGGGAAAAACTTACCTCCACAAGCCTTGTGGAGCCTAAACATTTGTAGCATCTACCACCATTTATTATTTTTGCAGCCAAAATAACAATAAAAATAATAGGAATATGGAAAGACTCTTTTTTTTCGTGATTGCCGTTGCGTTAGCATTCGGCGTTGGTTGCCTGGGAAGAAACAGAAAGATTGGTTTCGGATGGGCTTTTGGTATCTCACTCATCAATGTGGTGATTGGTCTCATTGTCGTATTATGCTCTAAGAAGAAAACGCCAAATGAGCTTGAAAAGAAGAACTAAGTTGAAGATTTGGGGATGGGTATGTATTCTGATTGGAGTAATTGGCTTTATCTGTATCATTATGCGTGGCAACCAAAACCTCGGACCGAGCGTTTGGGTTGCCATAGGAGTTTATTTGTTATACAGGAAGAATACCTAAGAAAATTTACTTCCACTCCACAAGCTTTCTATCCAATGGTATCTTCTTGGGTTCGCCCCGATTGCCATCAATGAAATAATTCCCGGCTAGACTTTCATCAAACTGGAGAGTGAAGGCTTGGCGGATACGGGCACATTTCTCATTGATAGAATTAGACAATGGATTCGTCAGGGCTTCGATGCTCTGGCGAATCTTCTCTTCTGAAAGATGTGCCCCGTTGTTGTTCGATTTCTTGCGAATATCCACATAGATATCATATAGCTCTTCCCTATAATCCGACAAACATTTGAAAAGGATTCCCTCCTCATGACGCAAAAAGAGAATATACACCGCCTTTACCAATGGCTCCATCTTGATAGTCATATCATGATAGTCGGGCAGTATGATATCGTAATTCTCCGTGATGACCATTCTACTCAGATTCTTGGGTGGAAAGAGATACTGCTTCAGCACCCAATCGCTTACTCCGCCAAGACGCAAGTCCTGCACCTGTCGGTACACCTCCTTCATCTTCTGCCTGATATCATAGCTGAATGTTTCATCTGCCGGAATCGGTGTCGGATTAAATATACTGTATGGGAAATCATCGACAGAGCTGAACATCACTTTGCAATCCGGCAACTTATCATACGCAGCCTGCATCAATGGCATAAAATCCTCATCTTCCCCTATAGACAAAGAATAGGAATTGACATAATATATGCCATCCTCCTCATGGTCTAGCTGTAAGATGCTAGGATGTAATTTCTCCTTATTCTTTTCTTCTACCAATTGCGACAACAGCAAATCGGAAGGAACAGAGATGTTCAAATCCTCTTTATTCATCGCAGGATAGCTATAGAGAGCTGTCTTCCTGATATGAGGACCCAGAAATGGGAAATAATTAAAATGAATTGACTTGCTGATAAACAAGTTGTTGATATCCACGAGATGGTTGATGATGGAAAGGTTCAACTTTTCATCATACCCATTCTCTACAAAGAATACCTCGCCATGTAGGCGTGTTGGGAAGTCGCGAAACTTCAATACCTTTTTTCTTCCAATCTTTCCGGTCATTGCTTATCACTTGTTATATGGTTGATTACAGTATTGTACATGTCAGAGCTATCTTATGTATTTATCGAATAGTTAAACACCGAACATGGCAAAAAGAACAAAAAAGACTCACCCTGAGCGCGCTGTTCTAAAGGGAAGCGGGGTGAGTATGTTGTTACAAAGGTACAAATGTTATTCGAAACAACAAAACTTTTAGCAAAAAAGTTTCGAAAAAAGTTATGTGAGGGGGAATTATGGTGAAAAGGAGGGGAATCTGCGGAACATGATAATTCCAACAAAAGGGAGGAAATTTAGAAGGAAGTACGCAAGCGATAAAGAACCAATAAATACACGCACGTAAAAATCTTTTTTCTCGAAAAAAGTATCAAAGTCTCATTATTGGGTATAAAATAAGACTTATTTCTTTAATACACAGAACTTTATCACGAATGAGACTTCTCCGAAAATGAAGAGAGAAGTATCATCGAAGTATCATAAATTAGGGAGAAGTATCATTATTTTCTTGCTTGCATCGAAAAAAAACGCTTTATGAAGTGATAATAATAGCATTTTTAAGGCAATAAACAGGATGGTTTTGCGTTTAGTAAAACAGAATGTTTTATTCTTAATACTTAAGAAACATGGATG
>ERZ1023674.149-NODE-149-length-19710-cov-48.919105_pt1 | contig 19710 bp, 6 predicted proteins | sample MGYA00380343_ERZ1023674 | MGnify/ENA primary metagenome ERZ1023674 (study PRJEB33179, sample SAMN07448985) | human gut metagenome | biome: Human-gut; feature: Human associated habitat; material: Faeces | host: Homo sapiens | place: India: Bhopal | collected...
GTACAACTAAAGGGTGTATGGTTGTACAACTAAAGGGTGTATGGTTGTACAACTATAAGGGTTGTAGTTGTACGATTAAAAGGTGTTGTCACTAGGCTCAGCAGACCTGCTGACTGCAGTCGGCAGAGCTGCTGACTAGGCTCAGCAGGTCTGCTGAGCCTAGTGGCAATCTTCGAGAAGCAGTCTCCTTCAACTCGAGAAGCAGTCTCCTAAAACTAAAAGAGACGTCTCTTTGAACTCAAAGAAACGTCTCCTTTCGCTTATTCAATCATATCCTTTCGCTTATTCAAACATCTGAATACGCTTATTCAATCATAATCTTCTGCTTATTCAAACATCTGAATACGCCAGTAGAACTATCTCCTTCCTCCGGAAGAGCCGGGAGCTTTATAGAACTTACCTTTCTGACGGGAGATGAAGATGCCGCCTTGAGCTGAGTTCTTATCTACTTGCTGACCATTGAGATTATAGATCATCTCTTTCTCATCCTTCTTATGCAGGGTAGGAGAGGTGATGGAAGTCGTGCCGGAAGCAATGGCGAAGCAGATGGAATGCTTGCCCAATGCCAGATTATCCTGGTTGCTCTGATTTACCATCTTTTCCAGATGATATGGTTTTCCGTATCTACCTTTTCCTTATCTTCATTCTCTTCGTCTTTTTTTGATTGCAAGCCCGATAGGGCATCAATCTGCCGGCAGAGAATTTGAGGTTCGAAGGCATCCGTACCACCCATTACGTTGCGGATATTATAGCCGGTAGTATCTGTGAGGATACAGTCGTCGGAACCTGGAGCAGGTGAGCAGGCGGCAAGCGAACGGGTTCCCAATGGAATAGGGGAGAATAGGTATTGCCGAGTTCGTATTTGGTTGTGTCGTTTTCTAGTGTCCAGTATTTGAGGGTATAATATTGCTCAACAGCATTTCCTTTATCATCAATGCTCTTGAAGAGGGTATAGTTGGTAGGGATGGTAAAGGAGCGGACGTTGAGCATATCGTCCGGTTTGATGCTGATGGCATTCTTGAAGTTGCCGGTTGATATCTTATTCTTTCTATTCATATCTTTCTGTTATTTTACCATGATTTTTCTGTTTCCGAAGATGTAGATGCCGTCAGGGAAACCACTATAGGTGGCGGTACCAGGACGGACATCCAAAATGCGATAAAGCTGACCGGTGGTTGAGAATACCTGCAACTGGGTGGAGTAGGTGCTCTCTATGCGTACACGATGAGCTCCGATAGGGCGGATGAAGAGTGATTCGCCGGCTGGTGTATCATCGTTACCGTTTATTTCCGGTTCTATCCTGTCGATGCCCGTGGTCTCGCTGATGCGGATTACAGAAGGAACTGCCGAAGAACGGGTTCTGTCATTTGTCATCAATGTTGTCATATAGGTGCGGAATGGCATTACGGTTTGGAGGGTAGACGCATCATCAAATGCAGTACCCACGGCGTTCATACCATAGATGGTTCCGTTGGCTACCTTGGTGGCAGTAAAGCTACCTACATGATAATAACCGTTGTACTGGGTTGCCATAGCCTGGGTGATAGGAATCACGATAGCCTTATCTGCCGACTCGGTTTCGTTCTCATTACCGAAGGCATGGAAGGTAACGGTTTGCGAAGACACGTTTGTATTCAAGATGTTGTTATAGAACTTACTTGAAAGGTCGAACTCGTAATAACGGTAACCAGGGAAACGGACCAGATATGGGATTCCCTTGGTCAGCAACTGATAGTTCTTATACTCCTGCTGGGTGCTGTAGTATGGATTAGCATCCTTGTTATAGAAATGTTCTCCGTAGGTTGTTACAAAGAAGTTATTATTAAAGGTGTAATCCTTACTTTCTGCTCCCTCAGCCTGGAAGAGTCCTTCTGTTGTACCCGGACGCTGGAAGGTGGCTGTATTGTTTGTCGTGTTCACCTCTGTCAAACCGCGCAGCCAGTATTCATGATGCAGGTATTTATCACCATAGAAATGGGTGATTTCACCATTGAGCGATGCCATTACCTTTTGTGCGGTGAATGGCAGACAGATACCTTCCCAGGCTCCGGTAGCATCCTCAGCATAGTACATCGGCTTGCGAACATACCAGGCATGGTTGGTTACCGAGAATTCGATTGGCACGCAGAAGTCGTTGTTCTCACACTTGTCTCCCTCGCTGTTCTTACCCTCAGGGGTGCGTTCTACGAGGTGGAGGAGAGAGGTGGTATAGCCATCGGCATTATTCTTGAAAATATGATGTCCGTAGATGGTAGTCTCACTCGTGTTCTCCTTGTAGCCGAGTGCATTGTCTGCGATGTCGTAAGCCTCTGTATTGTTTTCGATGTCGTTGGCAGCAGTATATACCAGGAGGTTCTGGCTTACTCCCTGCTGGATGCTTAGGTCGCTGAATACCTTGGCATTGTCATTTACCGGTGGGTAGAAGATGCCGTTCTGGTTGATGTCTGCCGCCTTGTTGAATCCCATGGCTGCCCCCTTGTCGTTCAGGCAGGTGAAGTCGATAGCCGTTGTTGTCGTCTGGTGTACGTAGGTACTCATGAGGCTGTTGGCATTGTTGCTGGCATTATAGTGGAATGCATCGAGCTTCGTGTCGCCATAGTAGCCGGCAGTACGATATATGCGGTTTCTCATATAGCTGTTCTGATGGGAAGCTATCTGGGAAGGACAGAGGTCTGGAACCTTCTGCAATGACTGTCCCCAGAAGATGAAGTCGTTCATCGGCTGACTTCCGTCTGCCTGGTTTCCGTCGAACAGTGGAACGTAGCTGACTCCGGATGCTGTACCCTGCGATGCCTTTCGAGCCGCATCGATAGCGTGACTCTGGTCGTGGCGGGTTTCGTTGCTGCCGTAGTTAGGCTGGTCACTGTCTGTACCTTTTCTCAGATAGGTGATACCCGTGTTGTTGCCGGTGATGTCATCGGTACGGTGGGCATACTGGTAGTCGCCGTTGGCATAGTAATCGTAGACGTACTTCAATGCCTCCTTGTCTTGGGCATTCTCCATGTTGTTGCTGTAGCGGGCACGCAGATAGTATTCGTTGAGGTCGTAGCCAACCTTGCCGTATCTGAAGTCGTCTGCCGTATAATGAGTATCACTTGTGCCGTCCATGTGATAGACGATAGGCTGTATGCCCTTGTTATATTCGAAGCAGCAGTGGTAGGCACCCCCATTCGTACAGCTATCGGCAGCGATATTGCCGCTTTCCATTCCGAGGTTATAGATGTTGCCCCGGTTCTCTTTGAGGAATGATTTGCCTTGACCCAGACCCATGATGACATGTCCGTTTCCATGAAGAGTGCCGGCAAATATAGCATTGCTTCCATCGAAGTCGCTGGTCACGGTGATGTCGTTCTGCAGTACGAATTGGGCATTCTTTCCATATCGTTCCACCTTGCTTCCCGTACCGGTTCCGATGGTATCCACGAAGTTGATGAATGCCTTCAGGTCGCTGGCATCAGAGATATAGATGCGAGGTTCGGCAAACGTCTTGTCTTCCTGGGTACGCTGGATAGCCTCTGAAAGATGCAGGTTCACACCCTTCTGATGAGGATTCATGCGGTGGTAGTTGTGTACGGTAAACTGGCTGTCGTCTGCCATATCCACCGTAAAGATCTTTTTCAGACCATTCATGGTGATACCCAGCTGTACGCCATATCCGTTCATGAAGTAGTAGGCTGGAATATCCAGATAGTCGTTGGTCTTGTCATATACGCAGTCCTTGAAGAGTCCTTGTGCTTCGCTGCTTCCCTGCTTGTAGGTGTCGTAGCCTGTAGCCTTTTTGTTGATGTCCCATTCGGTATCGTCTTCAAATACCCAGTTTCCCTTTTCGTTTTGCTTGCGCTTTCCTATGCGCCAGTAGTATCCGTTGGCAGAGAACGATTCGTCTGCCTCAATGGAAATCTGGTTTTTCCTGAGTCTGACCATCTCTCCCGGCAAGGCGCAGTTGTCAACAGTTATCTTACCGTTGATGTTAGGACCCTGCACATATTCTATGGTGAGATAGATGGTGTAAGTGTAGATACGTTCCACCTCACAGTAGTAGTTGGATGATCCTGCTACTACGTCTGTGATGCTGACAGGAGTATAGTCTTTGGTGTTGTCATCCTTTTTAAAGATTCTCTTAGGGTCTATCTTGGTGTATTCTCCAGCAATGCCGTTCTTGATATAATAATCAGTGCCGGCAGATAGGTTGGTTCCTGTTGCTACCTGTTTGTAATCATTGCCTTCTTGGATGAAGAAGTCGGATGAGGCCACCTTACTGATGATAGGCTTGTTGTGGGTCGAATCTGTATATTCTTCGTATGCACGTCCCTTCAGTACAACGGTGGCAAGACATTTTTCTGAGAGATGCTTCTTGAAATAGTCGGTTGTCGTATTGTTGACAGAGTCTGTCAGCTGGAATGAAATCTTGGCATCGCCATCTGTCAGTTTGGAAGGGAGCTTTTGGTTCACATAGTTCTCTTTATTGAATTTTCCATTCATTGGCAATACGGCAGCGAATCCTTTGCCATCATATTCCTCTGAAGAAGAGGCACCGATGCTGAGCTTGTATTTGCCGGATACGTCCTGATTGTCCATATCCACGTTGCCTTCTGTACCGGCTGGCCGATAGTTGCGCTCTTCCAGGTCGCAGCTGTATTTAGTCTTATCTTCAGGATGTTCGCTGCGCATCTTCCAGCTCTGAATGGTTACAGGCTGGTTTGGCTTCAGTCCTGAGAGCACGGTGAGACCGTCCTTGTTGTCACTGAAGAAGGTCATCTTGTCCTTGTAGGTATAGCCAGTGATGTGGGCATTGTAATAGTAGTTGAAACCTGTTACATACCAATAGTGAACATCAATCTTGTCATCCGGATTTGCTTTTCCTGCTTCATCCATACCATAGAATCCGGTAGGGAAGCAGTCGTCAACAACGAAGCGGTTCTGCTTGGCATCGTATGGGAAGACGAAGTTTCCGGTGGTTTCCAGGAAGTCTACCTTGTGTCCGCTTTCTCCCTCTGCCCGTTTATGCACATTGTCGGCATATACATAGCCGCCACCTTCGTCTTCACGGACGTCGATGAGGTTCATCTCCACTACGCCGTAGATAGGACCGTAGAAAATACTGTCGATGACATTCTTCTTGCTGTCATCGTATAACTCCTGTACGTTCTGAATCTTGAGGGCATAGCCTGAGGCGATACCTATCATGTTCTTTGCCGTACCGTCATTGCGCTTCTGGAAGTTCTGGTTGTGTTTGTCGATGTAATCCTGTTTTACAGCCATATATGACTTGCCTTTGAATTCGCCATCAGCAGGTACCATACCGGTATTGTTGCGCCATGGTTCTTTATCGGCATCGTTGAAGGGAACATTCGAAGTTACAGCACCCACATAGTGGATGTTGTTGGCAAGACCCATGTAGTTGCGTGCACGGTTTTTGGATTTGTCCTGCAACTTGTTGTCGGTCAAGGTTATATTCTTGGCAAACATCTGGATTTCTCCCACTCGTGCTATTGAATATGGAGTCTTGTTGGTTTGGTTGGTGGCATAGTCGCGTGCTCCAAGTACGTTGAAGCAGTTATCCTCCAGTCGTAGGATGTCCATACGCTGGAAGGTATTGATGATCTTCGGATTGTTGATATTGGTTCCTGCAAAGCCGTAACCCGTCAGGTCGGCACTGCGGAAGCCGGCTGCATACGACTGGTGTCCGTCTCCGAAGATGCCACCTTCACTGTCGTAGGCATATATATTCGTGTCGGTCTCCGACTGATGTTCCGGCTTCTTATATCCGGCTCCATAGAAATAGTTGTCCTTGAGAGAGATGTAACGGTAGTTGCCGTCTTGGTCCATGTAATAGTAGCCGAAGAGGTCGGTACCTGCTGGTAATTCGACCGACTTCATTTTCTGATGGGAGATGATGATATGGTCACGGTCAGAGTCGGTTGCAGAATTGTCGGCAACCAGGATGGTGGTGTTACCGCCGAATCCTGTTGTGGTACCATTAGGCAGCTTAGCCAATTCATCCTGTCTTTCCGTGAAAGCCTTGTCTATATTGTATTGACGGGTAAATTTCAGAACGGTAGAGTCGTTTGCCATGACAGAAGTACCCTGTGCCACGGAGTAACCGCCACCATAGATAGCTTCTCCAATCTTGATATTGATATCGTTCCATGTAAGTGGTGAAGCCGGGGCTATAGTGAATGCATCAAAATCATTCTCCTTCTCCTTCACGAAGTCCGTAACTCCCTGCTTGCCGATGATGGAAGCATAAACAGCCTGCGAAACCTTGTCACCACTGATGAGTCTGATGCTCTGCTTGATGGTTTCTGAGGCAAGGTCTTGCCGTATCTTTCCGTCCTTTTTCTTATTCTCATGGTCAATATACAGGTTGTTCTTGTCGGTACGGTCCAGCAGATAGATGCCGGAATGCCCGTCTTTTACCTGATAGTAGGTAGGGTAGCCCACCTTTACCTGGGTAGAACCATATACATAGCCAGAATAGGAACCGCCTGTTACCGAACGGAAGACGTGACCATTGAGGATATCCACATCGGTAAGTCCGATGACATTACCCTGCTGACCGCCACCATAGATGAAGTTGGCTGATACACCTGTAGCTTCGTTTACACCGCAAGGAAGGAACTTACCACCTTCTGTCTTATGTTCAGAACATTTCATATCCTTACCCATGATGATGTGGGTATTGCCGTAAACATAACTCTCCATACCATATCCGGCACCATAGATGTTGAGGCTGGAGTATTCCGGTTTGGTAGCCAGAGAATCGTTCGAATTTTCCAGTTTCTTCTTATCCTTACCGGCAAGCATGTCGCTCCGGAGATCGATGGTAACGTCGCCTCTCACGGTTCCCGTCTTGTAGCAGCCGCCGAATACGTTTCCTCCCACATAGGCATCGTTCTTCTCCTCTGGCTGGAACTTGTTCTTGATGGTAAGCTTGATGAAAGGTTCGGTAGAGTAGGCACGTCCCAGTAGATAGCCACCCTCATGGTTCACCAGTCCTTTATAGTTGTAGTTGGCATTGTTGCAGCCACCCACAATCTTGTCGGTGATGGTGAGACCTTCCGGGAAGATATAATTGATTACATTGCCCCTTGCATTTGGATAGATGTTCATGTTGCCACGGTTTCCTCCGCAGTAGAAAGTCTTGATGGTACAGTCTTCCAGTCCTTTACCCGTCTGGTTTCCGTTCCATAGCAGTTCACCCTGGATATCTGTTTCCACTGGCTGGAAATACAGGTCGATGAGGTGAGGATATACGGTTGGTCGGTCTTCCAGCTTGGTAGGGAGATAGAGGGTACCGATATCCTTGTTCGAAGGATTGAACCAGTCGATGGTATCGGCAAGGTTCAGTTCCTGTGTATAGTCCTCCACGTTTCCATTGAGTTTCTGGAACTTGTTCATGAAGTCGTTGTCCTCTGATTTGGCGAAGAGTTCATCTCCGTTGCAACCCATGAAGACACGTCCGATGTTCACATGACTTCCAATGTTGATATGGATGTTTCCTACCTTTTCTACAGCCTTGCTATCCTTGCTCTTCACCTTCTGTACGGTGGCAGAGTTTCCTCCTCCATAAACGTCACCGGCGATATTCACCTTTTCAGATGTAGAGTTACCCTTGATTTCGATGCTCACCTTGTTGGTGAGTGGTCGCCATGAATTGATGTTCACAATCTTAGCCGCATCGCTTGCCTCCTTGTAGGAAGGTATGAATTTTCTCATCGGTACGGTATATACCAGAGGAATGGTCTCTGAGTTTGGATCCTCCGGGTTCATAGGGTAATACTCGTTCACCGTCACCTTCTGGTTCTGGTTCTTGTCGAGTGCATACAGGTAGTTACCGTTTCCGGCACCATACACGTTACCGTAAATCTTACCGCCATATATATTAATATGTGTACCGGATCCGTTGTTGTCAGTAAAATCACCATCCTTAACGCTTACGTTAACATAGCCCGAAACATCGTTTCCGCCGTAAACATTGCCATGGATGAAGATGGCTTTGTTGCTATTTTGGGCTGAAGGATTTCCGATATTTACTGAGGTACTATCGATGACATCACCCATCATACCGCCACCGAAGATGTCATGGCAGTCAATAGCCTTGATATTGACGGTGGTAGACTTTACAGAGTTGTAGAATCCGCCACCAAAGACTCGGCGACAGAAGATACCACCGGATCCTTCTACGTGGGTATTGCCCACCACCTTGCCGGAGTAGCCACCACCCACGATGTCCATCACGGAAAAACCGCTCAAGAAGTGCCTGTATTCTTCGCCCTTCTTGATATCGTCTACGTGACCTTTGTTGTTATTTTCTTCCATGTTGATTTTCACATGGGTATCACCCTGAATGACGGTATGTTCTCCATAGCCGCCACCGAATACGCAGAAGTGAGGGGATCCCACCTTATTATATATCTCCTTCCATGCCATGGTTTCGAAGAATTTCTTATTCACTCCATATGCCATCTGGGTACTATCATGCAGCAATCCCTTTTCCATGGTGAGATAGGCATCTTTGCCTACCACGCATGCTATGTTTCCACCGGCATAGATGTTGTGGTTTACCTTGAACTTCAATGCCTGGTGGTTGTACTGTGGAGAGTAGATGATACCGTCAATGATGCTGGCTGGTCGCCATGAACGGGTTTCCGGATTCCAGTAAGAGGAGAGCAGTGCCTGTCCACCATTGATCATGATATTGGTATTGCCGGTTACGTCTGCCGAAGTCACGTTCACGGAATCGGTTCCGTTCACGGTCAGGGTGTCGCAGTTACCCCAACCGCCGCCATAGATACCATGGCCTATCTGTCCGTCGGAGATGCTCATGAAGGTATTGCCATATACCGTACCGTTTTCGCATCCGCCGTAGATTCTCTCCAGGAATGCTGGCATGATATCCTTGTTCACGTCATTGTCTGGATGCTTCATGGCATTGTCGCTCCATGGCTTGATATACTCTTTCGTTGCTTCGTCGAAGTATGGATAGGTGATGTTTGGACGGTCGATGACCAGACTGGTATTGCCGTAGATGCCACCCAGCTTCTTATAGTCCTTGCATTCAGACTTTAGGCGTCCTCTACCTCCTGCAAAAACCTGAGAGAAAACAACGCCGCCACGGATGTTGACGAGCGAAGTGTATCTGGCTGGTACCTGGTGGTATTCGAAGTTAAAGACATCCGGTTCTTTCACTTCATCCTCATTATTTCCCACGTTGGCAACATCGCCACCGCCATATACGCTGCCCAATATCATGGTACGGGCTATCAAGCCGAGGTTTTGCTTATATTTGATGTTTCTGCCATAGACGTAAACTTCCGTTTTAGGGACGCGTGCCATATTCGGGAAGTCAATCCATGTATTCTGGTTCTTGTCATAGATTGATTCGATACCGGCACCACCGCCATATACATTCTGTGCTACATAGCCTGATTTGATGAATACTCTCGACAGGGAACCTACCTTTCCGAAGTCATAGCTTTCTCCCTGGTTTGCTGTGGTGATGTTACCGATAGGCATGGCACCAACACCGGCACCAAAGATGTTCTCGCAGAAAGGCTGACAGTCGGTTTCTACATAGGTTTCACCGGTAACATAACCTGAGAAGCCACCGCCGTGGATAGCCTGGAAGGTGAAGCCTGGCAAACCGAGGGTCCAGGCCCAGCGGCTGGCATGATAGCGCTTGAAGGTCATCGGGTCGAAGTCGGCATCACCCGGATTGCTGCCCGTCACACTACCGAAATAGAGCTTCTTGTCATCCTTTGAAACCTTCAGGAAGTCATTGTATATCTGCTTCTCGAAGTCAACGTATGTCTTGAGGTCTGCATTCTGGTTGAGATAGCGGTATTTGATGCCGTTGACGGTGATGACGCCATCGTCATTCATCTTGTTACCAGGCTGCACACATACTTCGGTCTTTACCACCTTGGTGTTGGCACCGAAGCCGGCTCCGAATATGGAGAATTCCGGGTCGCTTGTGTTCTTGCTGCTGATATACCAGCATAAGCCGGCAAGCGAGGTTTCATCGAACACGCTGATCTGGTTGCCATCCTTGGTGATGACGTCGGCAAGAGGAGAGTGGTTGATAATTACCTCACTCAGACCGTTGCTGTCAGAAGTACCGTTGCCAATGGTAGAGTTTCCGTCCTGTCCGAATCCCACATAGCAGGCACGGTTTCCACCGCCATAGATATTATGGTCTCGCTTGAAGGAACCGGAGTTCATCGTTCCCTTGGTAAATGCATAGAACTGTTGGGTATTCTTATCACTGATGATGCGATTGATGGCAGCCTTTGCCTTTTCGTTGGTAATCTCATTGGCAGTCTTGGCTTTCAGGATGGCAGCGGTTATCTCCTTGAACTCATCAATGTTCTCGCAGATCTTTTTGTTATTTTGAACTGCCAGCCAGGTGGTGATGTTGCCGTTGATGTCTGCCTTGCGGTTCCATATCCAGGTTCCGCCGTCTATCTGTACCTTGGTGTTACCCAGGATGTTGGCGTAGGTTCCCTCCTTGTTTTTATCCACTTTTCCCAGTACTGTGTTACGGGTAATTTCCTCCTTTTCCTCTTCGGTTTCATTGCCGGTGAGGTCTATCTTGATATTTCCGTATCCACCGCCGTAAATGTTGTGGCCCAGTTTGCCGCCCTCGATATGTACCAGGGTACTTCCATCTACGGTACCGAAGGCACATCCGCCATAGATATTACTCCAGATGAATGGCACGATGTTGCCCTGGCTGTCGGTGTCGGCAAGGGAGGTGGCATTCGTGTTCACCACGTGTACCAGAGTGTTGCCGTTGATTCTTCCCACCTTATAATATTCAAGAGCTTCAGCTTTCTTGAGACCCTTTCCACCGCCAAATACTTCTCCGAAGATGTCGCCACCGGTGATATTGACGAAGGTGGCATAGTCCTTTGCCTCATAGCTAAGGAACTTGCCTGTAGTCTGGTCGAGCTTTGATTCGCTCTTTGGCTTCGTTTTGTAATAGGCTTCCTTGGCTGCTCCTGTCAGGTTGATGTATGATCTGATGTTGGCGATGTCACCGCCACCATATACATTGCCATATATTTTGGCGTCACCCGATATCTCTACCTTGGTGGTTCCTAATACCTTTGCTACATCGGTAAAGTAGGTGTTATCCTTAGGTGCTACACCGGCACCGCCACCAAATACGTCACCGTAGATTTTGGCTCCCTGGATATATACCTCGGTGTTGCCGCCAATCTGACCCGTTTCGTTATTCTCTGTAGAGGATGGGTCACCGAAACCACCGCCATATACACGGTGCAGGAAGGTCTTGCCATCAATGGTTACCTTTGTACTCTTGTTAACTTTTCCAGCATATCCACCGCCCAGAGCACTCAGGATGGTGAAGTTAGGAATACCCTTTGAGTTGTCGAAGACTGGGATGGTGGAAGGGGTGGTATTCCTGCGGTTGCGAGGACGTGCCATCTGTTCGGTATCATCGTCATCATCTACCTCTGCGTCATAATCACTATAATCTCCTTTTACATTCACCGTAACATCAGTATGGTTAACGTTGGTATGCTCACCATATCCACCACCGAAAACCGAGAAATGAGGGAATTTGTTGTCGTTATACGATTCCTTCCATTCTTTTGTATTCAGAAGATCGAATGGAGTCATACCCTTCTGTACTTCAACCACAGCAGTATCTCCTACATTGCAGGCAAGATTACCACCACCATAGATGTTATGAGGATTCAGGAAGTGTGCCCCGGCGTTTTCTGCGTCTTCTGTAGTCTTTCCGTAGAAAGAATCACTGTTTTCACCGGTTTCAGGTTTCCAAATAATGAATTTTTTATCTTTGGCTTTCCATATCTTATTCCAGATGACATTGATGGAGAAACTGTCCTTCTTTTTTCCATCCTCATCTTCTTCCTGACCACCGAAGTTGTGTGCCAGGTTTACGTTGGTATTGCCGGTAATATCGGCAGAGGTGAACTGCTCTTTGTCAATAATTGCTTTTCCATTCTTATCTGTGATGTTACCCTTTCCACCACCGAATACCTGTCCGGCAAAGTGAGCGGCATAGATGTTGACATAGGTACTGCCCTGTACCTGTGCCAGGTTGCCTCCACCATAGATATCACCATAGATATAAGGAGCCTGCTGTACGTTTCCTTTAAAGGCTACGCTGGTGTTTCCTATAACCCTTCCTACTAAATCAGGATGTAGTGTGTTTTCTACTTTTGGTTCAAAGGTCTCTCCGGTTAAGCGTCTTGTTCGTCCGTTACCTCCGGCAAAGACAGAACCAAGTACTTCAGCATCTCCTCCGATTTCGACGCTGGTGGCATGATCCTTTTTATCCAGGCTCTCTACTACAGCCATATCACCACCGCCATAGATGTTCTGATAGAATGTACCGCCATTGATAGTGACTTTGGACTGACCATAGATGCGAGCCATATCTGAGAGGGTAGTGATGTTGCCGGTAGCTTTATCTTTTGCATCTGCTACACCATATCCGCCACCGAAGATAGGGCAATGGAAGATTCCGCCGGTGATATTGAGTGCTACATTGCCATAGGTCTGACCGAGGGCAGTATAGTTGCTTGCAACACCACCATAAGGATCGTTGGAATAATACTGGCTGGTGCCTCGTCCACCGGCAAAGATACCTTTCTCACAATAGAATTCTCCGCCATTGATGGTAAGTGAGGCTACGGTTTCTCCTGCCTTTCCGTATATGTTTCCACCATCCTTACTTGGTTTTCCATTTGTAGTCCAAAGGTCAGAACTCATATATCCGCTACCGCCAGCATATATACCATCAATGGGTTTTTCTGCAGAACCGAATATGCCTCCCTCTATAACGATTTTAGTACTCGTTTGTTTTGGATCTATTTCTGTATAAGTATGTGTGTCAGAGTTGTAGCAATTAAACATGCAAAGATTAGCTATGGCAGCATCATAGTTGCCAAATTTCATTACAGACTTTTTGCTACTGTCTTCCCAATATGGTATTCTGGTATCTGGTGTTTTGTGTGTATCGTCTCCTACACCATTCATACCACCAGCTCCAGCTCCATAGATGCCACTGAAAATCTTATCTCGGTTACATGTTGAAGGAATTAAGAATGTTCCACCCTTTATGGTTATTGTACTTTGTCCATAGAATGGATTTTCAATGAGTCCATTAGCTACAAAAGCACGACCGGTGCTACCACCATATATCTCTGTTATCTCAACTCTGCTATTTATATCGTTTTGGTTATTTTCTGACAGTGCTGGGTCTATAAGAATGTTGGCACGTCCCATGAAGGTGTTGAAAGGAAATTTCTTATATACATCATCATATCCATCATTATCTCTATTTACTTCACGTCTGTTACCGAGAGTACCATTAACAACACGACCTATCTTTCCACTCTTAATCACGATGTCTACATCACCAACCATAGCACCCTCATGGTTGCCTGCAAGAATTACGGCAACATCAAGAGTAGGAGTCATATTACCATTTTCTGATTTATGAGTATCATTGTACTCTCTGTCTATATCTATATCTATGGTGCACTTTATAGGCATATTTGGACTGCCCATAATGCCATTCATGTGACCATTTGTTTGTCGATCGCCTACACAAATTGTAGAGTAATGACCTGACTTGATTTTAATCTTGAAACCTTCACGTCCGTGTGGATATGAATCTTCCATTTTCTTTAGATTGTCATCTTTATAAAGTGGACGAAAACGGGCATCGTTTAGTGTACCGCCAAATATTTCGAATGATGTAGATGTTGCTCCATCAAGAGTACCGTCACCATTAAATTTCTGATCATAGTTTTTCATCTGTATGCCTTCGCCCATTTCCAGGTTGTAGTAATTGCAATACAAGACGTCGTAATTATCGTTTGCACGCCTAAACGTAATATACTGGAAGCGAGTATCTCCAAAGATTGTTAAGCCTGTATTCCACAAGTTTCCACCTTTTATTCTTATTTCGCCAGCATAGTCTACACCTCCCCAACTACCTCTGATAGTCGCATTCTTGAATAATGGCGATTTCGCTTTAGCTTCATTCCACTTATCAATTGCGTCTTCTGATGAATAACCTGTAGAACTAAAGCCGTTATCTGTATTATTGGTGACATTCTCGTCACTCGTTCCCATCAGCACGATGGTGTTATCATCCCATGAGCCGTTCTTCTCCAACTTGGAATATGCGCCCTTCCATGTCCTTACAGCAGTCTCAGGAGTTTGACCATCATTGCTGTCGTCTCCTTGATTGTATTCTGTAGTGTTTCCATTTGCTGCAGTTCCTGTAGCTCTGGCAGGACATAGATATACTACGCTCTTGGCAAAGTACACCCAATCGTTGAAGAGCACTTTTGGGTTTTCGTCTCTGGTTGTTACTGTTACAAGGCAACTCAGTTTGTCGTTTATGCCAAGTGTGCTCTTGTCATAGGTAGGTCCGTTGCCTACCGGATTCTGCTTGTCATCATTCTTCACCCATTTATAGGTGATGTTGAGATTATCATTGTTTTCCCAGATGTTATTGGTAACCAAAATAGTGAGTAGGTTGGATGAGGCATCATTATTCATGGTTGCCTCCACTCTAATTGCTTCTATCTTGATGATGCCGGAGCGTGAACTTCCGTCTTCCAATACGGCATATACATACTGGTCGTATTCCTCTCTTGGAAGGGTGAACGGATTGGAGGCTGCCTTCTCGTTCTGCAACTTCCAGGTCTTTTTGTCAGAAGAGGTGTACCAGAAATACTTTTCTTTTGCACCATTGCCTTTTATGGTTTCTGCCGTGATGACAGCGTTGACGCCACGTTTCACCGTTAGTGTTGTAGAACTGAAAGCGAATCCTGTTCCTTCAATATAGGTCCAGGTATTCTTGTCTTCAACGAGTGGATTCTTGTTGATAAACTCATTGGCTTTATCTACAAATTCTTTCTTAAACGAGGCATCAGTCTTCTTGATTCCCAGGTTCTTTCCACCATCTACGTACTGGCTATAATACCATGTAGAAGCATATTTTTTTGCATTACCTTCGTTTTTACAATTGGCAGTGATGCCACCTTTGTTGATGTTGGTACTTGTATTTTCGATATTAAGCCCATTGCCAAAGAGGTAGATGTTGGTAGGCTGTATGGAGTTATCTCCTCCATTCATGTCATAGCTGAAGCGACCGAAACCTTGGGCTATGTGGAACTTATCGTTATGCACGCTTGTATTCTTCAGCATATTTATCTGTGTATCAGCTGCTATGTTGAAGATTCTGAAAGTTTCGTTCTTACTGTCGGTCTTTACATTTCCTGCTATACCGCCAATTTTGCTTTCATTGTTAATATTGTATGTTTCGTCGTTATCCGTAATTTTAGAGCCACGGATAATGATGTTGCTGAGTTCTGTATTGCCGTATATCTCACCAGCTACTACGCCCACTTTATAATCGGGACCATAAGGTTCGAATCCTGGTTCCTTTTCTACCTTAGCATTCTCGATGATGAGGTTTGTTACGGTAGTAAGGCTAGTGCTGCTTGCACCTTGGAGTGTCGAGAAGAGTCCCCATGCACTCTTTGCATCAGTTCCTTTCCATTGTATATGCATATTCTTGATGACATGACCATTGCCATCAAACTTTCCGAAAAACAAACGGTTGTTGCCATTATCATTGCCGTAGTTGTAGTATTTACCGATTGGCATCCAGATACCATTCTTAAGGTTGATATCGGCAGTAAGCTTAAAGTATTTGCCAAGGAAAGCCTGTGGTGTGTTTCCGTTGTTCACATCACGTGCCAGTTTGGCGAGCTGTTCTTCCGTAGCAATCTCGTATGGATTGGTCTTGCTTCCATCACCCCCTGCATAGCTATCGGCATAGATATCTATGGAATAGTATTTGTTTGTTGTCTGAGCCCATAAGGTTTGTCCACACATGAGCCATAGGGTCAGAATGCCAAGAAGTATTCTGAATTTTTTGTTTTGTGTATTGTTATCTTGTTGCTTTTTCATGAGTCTTCATTTATAAGCGATTCTTTTTTTTTTGTTCTGATGTTTCTTCGTGGTATAGGTCATGAGGGTATTCTGTTATTACTGTATCAGGAGATGCCCCGTATAGGCATCCTGGTCAGCCAGTACATAGAGGTATCTTGGCTGGATGAGTATATTGATGTTGTAAATCGCTGCCGTTTGGGCAGGATTGAGTGTTTCGAAATATTTATTTCCCAGGATGATGGTAGAGGTTACGTCCTTACGGGTAACCGTTTCTCCCTTTTCATCCTTCAGGATTACATCGTAGGTGACGGCAATGGTGGGTACGAAAGAGGCATCGGCGATGGCATAGAAGGTGGTGCCCCAACGGTGATACTTACTGTCGTCAATATCCATAGATTCGTTGTCTCCCGGAGTAAATGGTTTTTCTGAATTTTCATCCCTTGCCAGCTTGATGGCGTTTTCTTCCGTTATATTTACCTTTTTCAGATTGTTCCATTGGATGGCTTTTGCCGTCCACTCATTGTTACTCCAGGTATAGCTGCGGCTTACGTTGCCTTCCGTTGCCAGACCTTTGCCGTAAATCTTGACACCCTTGATGCGGAAGTGTCGGATGGCATTCATCTTCTGGTCCAGTTGGAAGTTGAGGTTATAGCCCGTCAACGTCTGGTCGAAGAGGAAAGTAACTACTCGTCCAAAGGTTGCATCCGAACCTCCTGCCGCTGTACTTCCCTTATGCTCCGGTTTGGCGCAGATGATTGGCGCCTTTCTTAAATCTTTCTGAGCAAGGATAGGGGATGGGGTGCCATTTATGGTTGGCATGGAGAAAGGAATCGTCAGGAGATAGGTACTTTCTGTTGCCGATGGCTTACTGAGGGTTGCTTCAGTAGAATGCGGCATATATCCGAAGAAGTCGAAGTTGCTGTCTGGGTAAGCATCCCATCGCTTTTCTTCCTTTGTACTCCAGGTCTTGGTCGATGTATTGTAATCTACCCGGATATTGTCGAAGATGGCGTGGTTTTTGCCTCCTGTCTCTGTACCAGTGGTTTCAAAGCTATGAGTGGCAAAGTTGTAATAGCCGAAGACGCCCATGTTGAGTGGGTGCATTCGCTGAACCGGATCATAGCTTTCATATCTGTCATCCGCACGTGTCGTCATCTTTTGTGTCCGTGCAGCAAAGGTGATATATCGGTAACTGTCGGCGTGCTGGATAGGCAGGTCGTTGCTTTCGCAGGCAGTGAGACTTGCGAGGAAGGCAAAGAGGGGTATCATCTGTTTTTTATTCTTCATAATGAGTCATGTGGGGCGTTACCAGTCTTCGGTACCGCCATTATTTTTAATCGGAGTTTCCACCCATTTCTCCACCTGCATATTGGTGAAGGCAATGTTGGGTCCTGCTACTGTTATTTTAAAGATGTATGTATATTGGTAGCCTGCCTTCCATTGCATGTATTCAGCCGGAACGGTGGCAAGGGTCTTGTTTCCGTCGATGATGGCGCTGATGGTGTATGCGCCCTGCTCGTATTGGGCGATGTTGAATGGTGGCACATAATACCACTTGTTATGTTGGTTCTTGTCTTGCAGTATATGAATGGCATCGCCCTCTTCCTCGTAAGGTATCGTTAAACCGAGGAATCCTTTGGCAGCTTTATCCGCCGAAGTTTGCCAGTTAAAAGAAGGAGTATAGCTGGCTGGTGTTCCTGTGAGGGGATAGGTTGCCGTGATGGTTCCCTTGAGCGGGGTATTGGCAGAAGATTGATCCTTGATGAATCTGCTGTCACCAAACAGGATACCGGTGATGGTGACGCGCTTGGTGTTCGCCGGATAGGTGAACTTGAATCGTACCTTGGCGATGAGCGGAGAAAAACGTAGGGTTACGCACTTGCCGTAAGGGGAAGTGGCGTCAGTATTGTCGGAGAACCATAAATCGCTGATATAAGGCACGCTGGTTGCCGTGGCGTTTTCAGAATAAGCAAATGGAATCTGAAAAGCACCTTCTGAGTCTGTGATGATTTTGGGTTCCGCCGGTGTATAAGCGTAGAAGCGGTAGTTGGATGCGGAGTAATCCCAGAATTTGATGGTTTGAGTAGTGGAGTGTTCAGGATGAGTAAGTCCGACGTATTCCCAGTCGGCGGTATTGCTTCCTGTGGTTCCTGCGCTACTTTGCGTAAAGTTTACCCGATAACCGTCCATGATGACTTGTGGGGAGTTGGAAGTAGCAGCATAGTTTTTGTATCCCCAAACCCGGAAGGATTTGAAGAGCGTTTCCAGTCCCGTTTCGCCGGAGCGGGTGGTAGGTGCATCCTGCCATATACCGTTGGCACCGCCGAAAGCGATTTCCACGTTTGGCTTAGGCTCCGGTGTCTCTGGTTTATCCTGTTCTGATGAGCAGGACAAAAGGCATAAAGCCGAGATCAAAAATGATAAGATGCGGATGTTTTGCATATTTTTTTCGTTGTATTTTTACCTAGGAACCGGGCGGGGAGAATTTCCCCGTCCGGTAGCCTCTATTTCTAATCACTAGGATTCTATGTTGTCTAAGGCGTTTGTAAGCCTTGGATCATATTTATGGTTTTGCTACAAAAGTCTTAATAACCTTTACAGCGTAAACGTTGTTGTTATTTGAGTACTTCTTGTAATAGATTTTATTATTTTCAAGTTTTGTATCTTTTGCTACAGCTTGAGTGCATTCGTAGTCAGTATAGTACTCGTTTAATCCTGCTGTTATATTTTCGTCTCCCTTAACAGCTGTGATGATATCTTTTGCTGTGCCATCTTTTTCTTTATATACGTATGCGTATGTGGTAGCTGTAGCTGTAGCAGTGAATTTCGCAACAGAATTAGCTGTAATGGTAATAGGCTTGTTGTCTGCAGAAGGGATGGCCATTGGATAAGATATTCCATCAACCTTTGTCAAGGTTACGTTGTTACGACCTGTGATAGAATTTCCTGTTGTCGAAGATTGAACCTGGAGTGCATCAATAACTTCTGCTTCAGTAACTTCCTTATTGATGGTATAAAGCTGGCCTTTGGTGTTGAGGTCACTCAATGTGGTACCTGCTGTAATTGTTCCATTGTCTTTCGTTGCAGTTACACTTACGTAAATATCTGTAGTAGTTGCTGCAGGATACTCGTTACCATTACCATAGGCCTGGATAACCTCTTTTTTGTTATTATCAAATGCGTATGATGTTACAGATGGAGTAGAAACTGTTGTAATTGACTCGTGATTGAAATCAATATTATCAACGTCTGCTACTACAGCATCGAATGTGATAGGGAAGAGACCCTCAGGAGTCTTGTCTTCTGTGCTAGTAGCACCATTTGTGTTATCTGAAATCTTGAAGATATAAGTGTAAGCGAAGTTTGGCTGCCACTGGGTGTAAGAAGCTGGGATAACAGCCTTAGCACCATATACCTTGATTTCTTCGTTTGAACCATCGTCAGATACGAGCGTATAATTCATACGCAGAGTAAGAGGCTTACCGTTTGCAGCTGTTGGGAGAACTGCTGTGTAGTAGGCATCGGCTACCTTGCCAGCCATGGAAGCTTCCTTAGCTGAAGTCGCAAGCTTTTCTGTTGTGTAATTTACGCTGCCAAGGGCAAGTTTTGTATCCGTATCAGTAGCATTTTTAGAATTTACTGAAACAACTGCCTTATTATACCCCTTAGTACCTGCCGCTTTTGCGGTAGAACCAACTACAGGATATGTTACTGTAATTTCTCCATTCTTTGCTATATAGT